>Ga0315291_10000264_pt1 | contig 67544 bp, 48 predicted proteins | sample YL17G12_20_MG_FD_203070 | JGI IMG/M metagenome (GOLD analysis project Ga0315291, IMG submission 203070) | Sediment microbial communities from Yellowstone Lake, YNP, Wyoming, USA - YL17G12_20 | ecosystem: Environmental > Aquatic > Freshwater > Lake > Sediment | place: USA: Wyoming | collected... | reverse complement strand
AGATACAGGCGTATTTCAACAAGGGTCAACTGGGCCCTGAGAGATATGAACTCCTGCAGGATTTCGACCTTGGCGATTTCGCAGGCGTGAAAGGGGTTCTGTTCAACACCCACACGGGCGAGATAACGGTGAACGCATCCGATTTCACCATCCTGGCCAAGTCGCTTGAGCCATTGCCAGAGAAGTGGCACGGCCTCGTGGACGTGGAGAAGCGCTATCGCCAGCGATACCTGGACCTCATCTCAAACCAGGCAGCCAGAGACACGTTCCTGGCGCGCAGCCGCATCATATCGGCAATACGCCACTTCCTAGACGGACAGGGCTTCATTGAAGTGGAAACGCCGGTGCTGCAGCAGATGGCAGGAGGAGCCAGAGCCAGGCCGTTCACTACTCACCACCAGGCGCTGGATGAGGATTTCTATCTGCGCATCGCCACAGAGTTGTACCTGAAACGACTCATCGTGGGCGGCTTTGACAAGGTGTACGAGATTGGCCGCATCTTCCGCAATGAGGGCATATCGACCAAACACAACCCCGAATTCACCACCCTGGAGTCCTACGAAGCGTACGCCGACTACGATGACGTGATGAAGATGCTGGAGGAGATGGTATCTCAGACGGCTCAGGCGGTATTGGGGACAACGAAGATTGTCTACGGGGAGTTGACCCTCGATTTCACACCCCCTTGGAAGCGCATCACCTTGCGCGATGCCGTTCTCCAAACATGCGGCATCGACTTCGAGGCTTGCCTCAAGATCGGCGCTGAAGACCTGCGTCGTGCCATGCAAGAAAAGGGCATGCAGCTTGACCAGACCATGAGCCCGGCGTATCTCATCGACAAGCTGGTTTCCACGTACGTCGAACCCACCTTGATTCAACCTACGTTCCTCGTCGACTACCCCGTGGAGACGACGCCGCTGGCCAAGACCAAGAGCGACAACAAGGCTATCGTGGAGCGTTTCGAGGCTTTTGCCGTGGGCATGGAGTTCGCCAACGCCTTCACGGAGCTCAATGACCCTGAGGAACAAGCCGCCCGCTTCACCATTCAGGAAGAATGGCGAAAGCTGTTCGGTGACGAAGAGGCCGAGCAGTACCAGGAGGACTTCATCCAAGCGATGGAGTATGGCATGCCTCCCACGGGTGGCCTGGGGGTGGGCATCGACCGACTGGTGATGCTGTTCACCAACCAGCAGTCCATACGAGAGGTGATCCTCTTCCCGCAGCTCAAGACAGCACGATCGGATTGACGGCAGGAGAGAGACATGCTGAGCATCCAATTCATCCGACAGAATCAAACTCTGGTCAGGGAAGCATTGGCGAAGCGCCAGGACAATACCTCTCTGGATGATGTCCTGGCTCTGGATGAGCAGCGCCGCAAGCTTATCGCCGAGGCTGAGTCGTTGCGGGCCCATCACAAGAAGGAAAGCAAGAAATACGGCGCCAGGAAGGCTGAAGGTGCTGAAGAGGTCGGCGCAGCGTCAGACGGGACCACCCAGGACCTGGGCAAGATTCGTGACCGTGTGAAGGCTATCGAGACGGAGTCTGCCGCGATTGAGGAGAGGCTTCAGGATAGACTCCTCAGGATTCCCAACATCCCTGATGCCAGCGTTCCTGTCGGAAATCCCCCGGAAGACAACGTCGTAGCGCGGACCTGGGGAGAGCCCCGCCGCTTCGACTTCCAACCCAAAGCCCACTGGGACTTGGGTGAAGCGCTGGACATCATCGATTTCGCCAGGGGAACCAAGCTGAGCGGCACCAGATTCTACCTGCTCAAAGGGGCTGGAGCGCAGTTGCAGCGAGCCTTGATTGCCTTCATGCTTCATTGCCACATCAAAGACCACGGCTACACGGAGATTTATCCTCCGTTTATGGTGAAGAGGGAGTGCCTGATCGGCTCATCCAATCTGCCCAAGTTCGCCGACAACCTGTATCACGATGCCGAAGAGGACTTCTGGTTCGTCCCTACGGCCGAGGTACCCCTGACCAACGTCCACCGGGACGAGATACTCGAAGCCAGTTCTCTGCCGCGTCACTACGTGGCCTACTCCGCCTGCTTCCGCCGGGAGAAGATGGCTGCCGGCAAAGACACCCGCGGCATCAAGCGGGGCCACCAGTTCGACAAGGTGGAGATGTACAAGTTCACCACGCCCGAAACCTCCTTCCAAGAGCTGGAGAGCCTGGTGAGAGACGCCGAGGACATCTGCCAGAAGCTCGGCTTTGCCTACCGCGTGCTTCAGCTATGCACGGGCGATCTGGGGTTCGCCTCCGCCAAGACCTACGACCTGGAGGTCTGGGCCCCGGGCTGCCAGGAATGGCTGGAGGTCAGCAGTTGCAGCAACTGCACCGATTTCCAGGCGCGAAGGGCCAACCTCAGGTACAGGCCGGAGCCAGGCGCCAAGCCGCAGTTCCTGCACACCCTCAATGGTTCCGGGCTCGCTTTGCCCAGAGTGCTCATCGCGGTCCTGGAGAGCTCTCAGCAGGCGGATGGCAGCGTGGTAATACCGGATGCTCTCCTGCCATTCACCGATGGGTTGCGGGTTATAGGGAAACCGGCGTAGCATTGCGGCTACTGCCCGGTCTTCCTTTTCGCCTCCTGACCAGGCTTCACTATCCGAGCCAGTTCTACGGTTCGCTTCGCCAAAGCCCGTGCCGAAGACATGCCCAGCTTGTCCTTCAGCACGCCCAGCTTCTCTTCAGGGACAAACCGGCCGCTTCCGCCGTCGCTGGAAAGGCCAACAGCACCAAACTGGCAACCACCCTCCCCGGGACTAGCCACCACCATCCCCCACATCAGATAGGCAGAGACAACACTTAGCAACGCAGTCTCAGGCCCCGCGTTCCGAAACCAGGCGACGGTCATGGCTCCCCCCACCTTGTTTCTGAGCACACCCCGGTACCGCTTGCCCAAGACAAGCGCCCGCCATCTGTCAATGAAGACAGCTGAATAACCGGAGAGCCGGCCACCGTAGGTAGGCGTGGCTATCAGAATCGCATCAGCCTCGATGATCTTGGGGTACATCTCCAGCATGTCATCCTTGATGCAACAGAAGGAACCCTCTTCTTGTTTGGACAGGCACCAGTTACAGTGCCGACAGTCACCGATTCGCTTCTCAATCAACCGAACGGACTCGGTGCACACGTCACCCAAGCCTTCGGAAGCCTTCAGAGCCTCGGACAGAAAGACCTCGGTGTTGCCGCCCTTCACGGGGCTGCCGCAGATCCCTAGTATGTTGATCGGCATCCGTCCTCCTCGATGAGAAAGTGTCGCACCACCACCGCCCGAGTTGGCCTGACCCGGCGGCATCTAGTCAGTCTTCGCCCTGCACGCCGGACCGAGGCTGCATTCGATGTATTCCTTCATCATGCGGCGGGTGCAGAATCGAGGTGACAGAGTTCTGATGGACTCCTTCACCATGCGCATCCAGCCGTGAGGCACGCCTTCCCGGTCTCGCATGTAGAACAATGGCACGACATCCCTCTCCAGAATGCGGTAGATTGACTCGGCATCCGTTCTGTCCTCTTCTTCGTTGGCAGGCGGCTTCACCACGTCACCGATCGCCCAGCCGTTAGCGCCATTGTAGCCTTCGTCCCACCAGCCATCCCGCACGCTCAAGTGCAGCACACCGTTCAGGACCGCCTTCATGCCGCTCGTCCCGCAGGCCTCATTCAGCCTTCGCGGCGTGTTCAACCAGACATCAACGCCATGGGCCAGGTATCGGGCCATGTGCATGTCATAGTCCTCCAGGAAGGCTATCCTTCCCATGAAGTCGCGATCCATGGCCAGACTGAAGACCCTGCTCACCAGCTCTTTGGAAGCGAAATCGGCCGGATGCGACTTCCCGGCGAACACAATCTGGACAGGCCGGAAGGGGTCTCTCACAATCCGCTTCAAGCGTTCCAGGTCCCGGAATATCAGCGTCGGACGCTTGTAATCAGCGAACCTCCGCACGAATCCAACCGTCAGTACCTCCGGATGCAGTAGAGCACCAATGCCGACCAACTGGTGCGGTTCGACATCGTTCGTGGCCCAAGCCTTCTGGGCCAACTCGAGTACACCGTTGACGAGTTCATGCCTGAGAATACGGCGCGCGTTCCACAGCTCACGGTCAGGTATATTCGCGATGCCTTCCCACAGTGAGGGATCATCATGCCGCTCCAGCCAGTCCGCACCCAGGTACTTGTCATACAGCTCACGCATCTCGAACGCCACCCAACTGGGTGTATGGATGCCGTTGGTAACGTAGCCAATGGGGACACTGCTCTCTTCGACCTCCGGCCACAGAACGTGCCACATCTTCCGGGCCACGGCTCCATGTATCCGGCTGACGCCATAGCGCTGCGAAGACATCCTCAGGGCCAGCGCGGCCATGTTGAACAGGCGGCCATCCGATCCCTCCAATTGGCCCAGCCTGAGGCATTCTTTTCGACTCACGTCCAGCGAACTGCAGTAGTCAGACAGGTACCTCTCCACCACTTCGGCCGGAAACACGTCCTGGCCTGCCGGTACCGGCGTGTGAGTCGTGAAGATGGTGCTTGATCTCACCTTCCGGACTGCCTCTTCGAATGACCGGCCTTCTTCCACTTCTTCCCTGACCCGCTCCAAAGTCATGAAAGCGGTATGACCTTCGTTCGCATGCCATATCGCCGGTTGGATCCCCAACGCCCGCAGCACACGTACTCCACCCATACCCAGCACTATTTCCTGCTGCAAGCGAATCTCCTGGTCAGCCACATAGAGGCGCGCCGACAGTTGCCGCTCCTGCGGCCCATTCTCAGACACATTGGTGTCAAGCAGGTAAACGTCCACCCGGCCCACTTTCACTCTCCAGACAGCAAGAGACACGGCACCTTTCCCAAGGGGAACCTTCACCAGTACCCTTCTCCCATCGCCAGCCAACATGGGTCGGATCGGTGCTTCATCAAAGTCCAGTTGGTGATAGTGCTCCTCCTGGGTTCCAGTGGCCGTGATGTGTTGACGGAAATATCCTTGCGGATACATGAAGCCTACTGCCACAAACGGCAATCCAATGTCACTCGCTTCCTTGCACATATCGCCGGCCAGAATCCCCAGGCCGCCGGCATAGATGGGCAGGGAACTGTGAATGGCCAATTCCATTGAGAAGTAGGCCACCGGGCCTTTCAACAGATCGGGGTAGTTCGCTCCGAACCACGTCTTCTCGGCCGACACCTCGGCATCGAACTTGGCCATTACCGAATCGTAGAGAGCCAGAAACTGCGAATCCGAGGCCAGTTGCTGCAGCCGTTCAGGGCTGGTCTCCCGGAGTTGTTTGACGGGGTTGTGGCCGCCGATCCGCCACAAGACGTAGTTGACGTTGCGAAAAAGCTCGCCTCCATCAACATGCCAACTCCACCACAGGTTGTGAGCCAACTCCTCGAGTCGGCCTATCCGTTCCGGTATTCTCCAGCCAAGGCTCTGGTCTGCCATGGTCATCCTATCCTACTACCGATATCTGACTCGTACCTTGATTGTTCAGTGTAAGATCCTGGATCAACACTCTGACGCTTCTGTGCTGATTGGCCACCTTGCCGCACCGAGCGAGCGACACTGGAGAAGAACGGATTCCCCCTAGAGATAGGGGTCCAGGGCCCGGATGAAGTTCTTGTACACTTGCTGCATCTCCCAGATTATGCCCGAAGGTCCCAGATTCCACCATTCCTTGGGCGTGAAGTAGGCCGAGACCTCGGCCTGCGACCCCGAGCGGCCGAACCACTGGATAAGGTGCAGATTGTCCGATTGAATCAACCACAAGGCCAGGTCAATTATCTTGCGATCGTTGGTAAGCTGAGCTTTGTTATAGGCTTCCATCATCAACTGGAAAACCGCCTGCTGAGCCGGGTTGCCCAGAAAGAACTCCACGCCCCCGTCACCCGCCCATGTGCTGGGGAAAGCCGACAGCGGCAGTTCATGGCTCCGGTCCCGGAACTTGGCAATCGCCTCGCTGGGTGTCAAAGTCTTCACACCCCGCTTCGTGAGCTCATCCGGAAGCCTCTTCATGAAGTCAAAGATGCCGGTGTCCTTTGAATGATGTTCACCGAAAGTCTCGTAATCCCAAGCCAGCAGCACGAAGTCGCCCCAGGCATCTCTCACCCAGTGGGAATAGGCATCAGCCATCAAAGGGTAACCCCACCATCCCTTGTTCGAGAAGCGATAACCCACGTCATCACTTAGTTGGTAGTGGCGCGGCAGCAGCATCAGGTCCTTGCCTTGATGGTAGAGGTGCGTCGGCTCACGCCATTCCATCACCCAGGGTCGACCGTCCAGCAGCGCTCCCTTGAAGCCGACGCTGTTCAGGGCATGATAGATGGCATCGGACATCAGCATCTCTGTAGTGTCCGTCACTTCGGGCCTCTTGCCCATCATCTTCTCCAGGTTGTCGCGAGACCAGGCCATCCGCTTGGCGAAGGCGGGCAGATCGATAAGAGGCAGGAAGCTGTGATAGGGCTCCACATTGACCAACTCCACGTTGGGGTGGGCAGCCAGCTTTCGAAAGAGGGAAAAGAGCTTCGCATCCCACATCTCCGCTTGTCGCAACGCTGACAGCGAGAAACCTATGGAGAACTTGAATCCTTGATTGGCGAATTGCAGGAACATCTCAGTCGCCGGGTAGTAGCACCAGGTAGCCACCTTGCGGAAGTAATGCTCGTTCATGGCCTCATCGAAGAGGCAACGCTCTATCTCCGCCGGTTGGGCGCCGTTGGGGATCGGCTCCGCGGGCAGTTTAAGCCGCCTGGGCTGGTGCAAGACAGTGTAGATGACCAGGTGTTCGGCCATGTCTAGGCGCCTCCACGGCAGCCCCCGGCACCCTTGGGCCCAGTGGGAAGCAACTCCGGAGGCAACCTCGAAGGATCGAAATGTTCCTCTGGCAGCGGCTCCGGTTCACCATACAGTGCGCCTTGAACCCTAGCTTGATTCTCCAGCTTGTCGACGAGGTTCTCTATCGCCGCCTCCCACGTGAAGTAGCGCGCCGTAGCTCTGGCAGCGCGACGCACACGGGCGCCCTCCTCAGGGAAGTCCTGCAGGTACAGAACATGTCCCACTATCTCCATGGGATCAGCAGTCTCCAGCACAAAAGAATTGACGAACGGGATAGCATAGTCCTCTCCCGTAGCGCCCGTGAAAACAATACCGCCGGCAGCCATAGCTTCCAACCCAACGAGGCCAAATGGCTCGCGGCCGCTGTTGGCCAGCACACCATCCACGGCATGGTAAACGACTTGCAGAAAATCCGAAGGCATCTGAAATCTGATGTCGATGATATCCGCAGGAGCAGCTTCACGAATAGCAGCCAGAAAGGACTCAAAAGACCGATCCTTAGCCCAGGCTTCTTTGATCGAAAGCCCCAGACTGCGGGCGTTGTTCATCACCTCGGCACGGTGCGGCTCCATGCCACCCCGGGCCAGCAGGGTTGTCCGACAGCCACTCTGCTTGAGCTTGGCTGTCGCCTGCACTGCCTGGTTCCAGCGCTTGTCAGGATCCCAACGAGCCACCTTGCAGAGCACCAGATCCGACCCCAGCGCTCTCCTTACCTCTTCCACCATCCTGGCATCAACGTCACCAAGCAGGCTCTTGGGAATTCCATTGGGGACAACCAGAGGATTGACACCCGATTCCCACATGGTGTGCTTCATGTATCGGCTGACCGTAGTAATAGTGGTGGTGAAGCTCAACCGACCCCAGTTGATGCGGTCGAAAGAGAAGGTGTTGTTGGCGTTCCAGAACAGCACGGCGTTGTTCCTCAGTCCATTCTGGTAGAGGACATCGCTGATGCGGCACATCGCCTCAGCGGTATGCCACTCCTCTCCCAAGACAACAACCAACTTCCCTTGTGCGGCGGCGGGCTTCACGATATTGTCTTTCACAAACCGCGGGATGGACTCGTTGTAGTCCCGGAGCTTGTGCTCTTCACCATCGTACACGCCATTGAGATGATGCTTGCTGATCCACTGACACCACCGGTGCAAAATCAGCTTGCCGCGCTCCTTCGCCTCTTCGCCGGGGCGATCCGGATCGCCGATGAAGAACATGTGGGTGGAGAAGCCCATGCGTGCCAGCGTCGTGGCCAGATTGTCCACGCGCACGCCCAGCCCGCCAGCCGTGGAATAGCCGTCTGGGCCCTCAAAGGAGAGGATCACGAAGACCGTGTTCCTGGGGGTGATGCTCTTCTGTCTCATAGCGGCCATTGAGTCCGTTTCGCTAGATGCATTCTAACATGCGACACTTCGGTACACAATAGAAGAATCAACCCTCATCGGAGCAATAGCTGCTGTTGAATATAGCCGATTGGCCTTGGTTGACAGAGGGCAGGCCACCATTCCCTCGTGCGAGTGGTCAGCCGGCAGTCTTTCGGTTACACTTACTACCAGTTTCGTTTCTTCAGAGTGCCGGCACTCGAAGCGGAGAGTCTTGGCAAAGTATGGTGCGCCATGACAAGTGAGCCTTCTCGGAGTCACGCCACGGATGCCACTGCTGCGCAGGCAGGGATTGACCTCCAGCACTAGGACATACAACATGTTTCGTCGTACTAGGCAAACTCGGAGTCGCAGAGACAGAGTCGAATCCATACTCCGCCTTAGAAAGACCACATTCAGTTGTATGGCCGTTGGATGTGGTGCGGGGCTGCTGGGGATGGTGGGAAGCGGGGCGGGCGCCATGTGGAGCCTGGCCCTGGAACTGGGTGCCGGAGTCGGAGCATTGTACGGCGGGCTGGTGGCCTTTGCTCTGGGCATGGTTATGATCCCTCTGAACAACCGGATAGGCACGACCCTACCTCTGGGCTGCATTTCCGTCGCTCTTCTGCTCTTCTTGATGTTGCTCGGAGCCCTCTTCTGGATGGTGGGGGCAGCGGTCGGCTAGAAAGATCAGCCCCATCGGAGCCAATTCCCCCGAAGACTCTCGTAGCGTGGGCTCAGCGGACCATTTGTGCTCCATTCCAGCAAATGGCGAGCGGTGGGCGCAGCCCACCCTACATGTCTCTTTGTTCCTCCCAACTATAGATTGCAGATGGAAAGAGGTGCATCCTGCCAGGAGTCTGAGGGAATTTCCAGATCCTTGGCTCTCCCCCCCAAGAGTGGGGGCCAGGGGGTTGAAGGCAAGTCCTGACCCAGTCTCTGACACGCGCTGCTCTGTTGTTAAGTCCTTTCGGAGGCACTACACTGGAAAGCGGCACTGGATAGCCTGAGCACATGACGACTGAAGGAGGCCTAACATGGACTACGTTCAGGTCTTAAGGGACCTCATATCGATAGATACCTCTGTCTCTCCCGAGTTGGACCCCAGTCCCAATTACGCTAGGACCATCGACTACCTCGAACCGCTGTTCAGAGAGTTGGGATTTCAGACACAAAGAGTCCTGATACCGCCGGAGCATGCTGATGGGAAGGGGGGCAGATTGAACCTGCTGGCCCACCGCAGAAACCAGGGCCGACCGCGCTTGATTCTCTACACCCACATTGACGTTGTTCCGGCTCAGGGATGGGACGCCTTCGCACCAATAGTGGAAGATGGGAAGATCTACGGCCGGGGGGCAGCCGACATGAAGGGCGGCATCGCGGCGCTCCTTCTGGGGCTGGAACTGGCCAAGGAGGAGTCGTGGAGATTCGACACGTCCGTGATGGTCACTACTGACGAAGAAATCACACAGGGCAGCCAGATTCGTTACCTCCGCCAGTTCCTGGAGCCGACTCCCGGGGCGTACTTCTTCAGCCTGGACACGAGCTTTGGTCACGTCCAGATAGCCGCGCTTGGCGCCATCCAGATGGATGTGAAAGTGAAAGGCAGATCGGTTCACTCAGGCATGTCCCATCTGGGAGAGAACGCCGTGGAGCAAGCCAGTCCAGTGCTGAACGCCCTGCTGGACTTGAAGAAGAAGGTCACCCAGAGGAGATCAAAGGTACCGGTTCATCCGGGAACCGGCCTGAAGGAGATGGAGCCGCGGCTGAACATCAACATGATCCGCGGCGGCCTCAAGGTGAATATCGTCCCTGACGAGTGCGTCATCTCCGTAGACAGGAGGCTCATCCCGGAGGAGAACGTCGCCGCAGCCGAGAAGGAGTTGATGCAAACCCTGTCTGCGGTCAAGGGAGTGCAGTGGGAGATCTCCAGTATCAGCCGGATCGACACAGTGCCGCCTTTGCGTGACCCCATCACCGGACGACTGGCCGATATCCTCAAAGAGGTAACCGGTCATACGGGGCAGTATGGGGAGATGGGATCGGGGGACTTCGGCCCCATCGTCGCCCTGGAGTGGGGAGCCAAGCTCTTCGGGCTGGGCACCATTCGCGCCGAGTGCGGCATCCACGGCAAGAACGAGTTCGTCTACCAGAGGGATATCGAAGACTTGGCGCTGGTGATCTCGCGGTTCGTCACATTGTGAAGAGGAAACCCTCGGAGTGGCTCTCCGTCCTCGACACGGAACCCACCGTTAGCATTTTCTGGATTCCCGCTTCCGCGAGAATGACAACCAAGAAGTGTAGGATGCGTCCTGCTGGGGATTGGGGTATCCCTCCTCTTCGAACTCCCTGGAATCCCCCTTTGGCAAAGGGGGACCTGAGCAAGTTGAAAGTGACTCCTTACGCCCTCCTGCACGGTGATCCGCCAACACAACAGGTCAGGTCACAAACCTGACACTCACGAGAAAGAAGGTGCAAGGGATTCTTCCCTGCGGGGGGTTTGGGGGTGCCCCCCATCGCTCTTGTTTCCCCCATGAATGGGGGCCAGGGGGTTGAAAGAGAACTATGCCTCAGAAGCCATTCGCTGCATTCCCGCTTGCGCGGGAACGACACGGTCGGCTCTGCCGTTGAGTCTCGTCAGAGACCCTAGCTCAGGCGCAGGCTACCTCGGGAGGTCCAATCCTCTGGTGGCAATGATGTTTCTCATCACTTCTGAGGTACCACCGGCTATGGTGTTGAGAAGCGTCTCCCGGCTGAGGTGCTCTATCAGCCCATCCATCGGAGCCCCCTTGCTGCCGTGCTGGAGTTGGCCGGAGAGCCCGAGCATCTCCATTCCTGAGCCAGCCATGCGCTGCGACAGTTCGCTGGTGAAGAGTTTGGAAGCAGAAGCCTCGTAGTTGGCCACCACTCTCTTGGTCTGCAGGCACGCCAGCCGGTAGCTGAAGAGCCTAGCGATCTCGATCTCAGTGGCTATCTGCCCGATCTTCTGGCGAACCACGGAGTCGTCGCGAAGCGCTGGCTGCGACTTGACATAACTCACGAGTTGTTGGAAGTTCCTGGTGAGTGTTCCCGTAGTGAGGACACGCTCAAACTCCAGGGCGGTGACGGTATAGAAGAAGCCCTTGTTCTTCTCACCCACCAGGTTCTCCTTGGGCACGACGACGTTGTCGTAGAAGACCTCGTTGGTCCGTATCCCATCCAGGCCCCACAGCGGGCGCAGGGTGATCCCCGGGCTCTTCATGTCCACGATGAAGAGCGAGATGCCTCTGTGCTTGGGGACCGTCGCCTCGGTGCGCACGGCAATCCAGTGGTACTGGGCGAAATGGCATCGGGTATTGAAGACCTTCTGCCCATTGAACAGGTAGTGGTCGCCCTTATCCTCCGCCCGTATCTGGAGGCTGGCCAGATCCGACCCGGCTTGGGGCTCCGTGTAGCCCAGGGCGAACTCAATTTCGCCCCTGGCAATCCGGGGCAGGTACTCCTTCTTCTGCTTCTCCGAGCCGTAGAGAATGATCGTTGGGCCCGAGACGTTGGCACCCACCATTAGCGCTTCGGGCTTCAGGGCGCCGGTATAGTCGATCTCCTCATGGAGTATGAAGCGATACATGGGCGGAAGTCCCAGCCCGCCGTACTCCTTCGGCCAGGTAGGTGTCAACAGCTGGCGAGTCCCGAGTTTCTGCACAAACTTCCACGTGTTAGGTCCCCACCCCAACCCCGAATCCGCCTCTTCGACCACCTCGCGGGTGACCTCTTTCTTGAGAAACTCCCGGACTTCCTGGCGGAACGCTTCCTCTTCTTTCGAAAAGCCAAACTCCATGCTGTCTCCTCTCAAAACGGGCAAGGCTCGGTTATCGATTCTAACGAATTTCCCGAACGCGCGCAAACCTGGGCGAACTCAGAGGCCAGGGCCGGTGAGGCCTCTCAATAACCAGAAGCGTTGACAAGATGCGGGGGGCATCTATAGAATCGGTCTACACATCAGCGTCATGGATTCAGAATGGAGATCATTCTCAAGGGCCTCAAGACTGCCATCGTTGGCCGAAACATCCTGTACTACCGCACGCTGCCGTCCACTATGGATTTCGCCAAGAAGCTGGCCCAGGAAGGAATGAGCGAAGGCATAGTCGTCCTTTGTGACGAACAGACGGAAGGAAGAGGGAGGCAGGGGCGAAAGTGGTTTGCCTCTCCTTCCAGCAGCATTCTGATGTCAGTCGTCTTCCGGCCAACCCTTGAGGAACTGCCTCAACTCAATATGCTGGTCTCATTGTCCATCGTGCTTACCTTGGAGAAAGTGGCAGGGATAAGATCTAATGTCAAGTGGCCCAATGATGTTCTTATCGATGGCAAGAAGGTCGCCGGTATACTGATGGAGAATGTCTTTGAAGGCGAAGCACTGCAGGCGGCAGTTGTCGGCGTGGGAATGAACATCAGCCTCGACGTTTCCGCATATTCAGAGATATCGTCGATCGCTACCAGTTTGTCGGCTGAAGCCGGAAGAGACTTCAATCGAGACGATATCCTGCGCACTCTGCTGAAGGAGATGGATGCCCTCTATCAAGCGGTCAAGCGAAACGAAGACGTGTATCATCAATGGCTCCCCCACGTGGAGACACTGGGCAAGACGGTGCGCATCAAGTCAGGCAAATCCGTGGAAGAGGGACTGGCTCAATCGATCAACCCCGACGGCAGTATCACTCTGCGCCGTTTCGACGGAAGCCTCGTCACCATAGCCACCGGAGAATAGAAGACCACAAGGATTCGTCCCCCTGTGGGTTTGGCAGTATCAGTGAAGAGGTGTAGGACACTTCCTGCCGGGAGACTGAGGGCGTCCCTCAATCTCGAGACTCCCCCAAGAGTGGGGGACCAAGGGGGTTGAAAGAGGGTGCTGAGAGAGTCCCGACAGGGACATCTCTAAGTTAGAGTCTCTTCTGAGACACTACACTTCGAAAGGAGAATAGGCATGGACCTCATGCAGGCGATCAAGGAGAGAAGGAGTGTCCGCCACTACAAACCCGATCCGGTGAAACCGGAGGACTTGCAGACCGTGTTAGAAGCTGCGCGCCTGGCTCCTTCCTGGGCCAACACGCAGTGCTGGAAGTTCGTCGTGGTGCGCGATGCCGCTACGAAGGCCAAGCTGGTCACCACGCTCAATCCGGGCAACCCGGCCACGGCTGCCATCACAGAGGCCCCGATAGTGATCGCGGCCTGCGCTGAGACCGGCAGAGCCGGCTTCAAACGGGGGGAGGTCTGCACCGACAAGGGCGACTGGTTCATGTTCGACGTCGGCATAGCCATGCAGAACCTCGTCTTGGCGGCGCATTCCCTGGGTCTGGGCACCGTTCACGTTGGCCTCGTCGATGCCAAGAAGGCCGCCGAGATTCTGCAACTGCCACCAGGCATCGTGTTTGTCGAAATGACTCCGCTGGGCTATCCGAACGAGCAGCCCAGAGTCACACCGCGCAAAGAACTGTCCGAGATCGTGTTCTACGAGAAGTATGGCCAGAAGTAGGGTATTGAGGGCTGTGCCCTCTCATTCAACCCCCTGGCCCCTACTCTTGGGGGATGGAAGAGACGCAGGGGGGCTTCGTCCCTCTGCACGTCCCGGTGGGTTGCCCGAGCGAAGGAAGAATGCCCCCACAGCCCCCATCGCCGCCACGCCTGCCGCGAGCAGCAGGGCCGTGACGAATGAGCCGCTGGCGTCCGCCATAGCACCGGCAACGCTGGGCGCCACGGCCTGCCCGATGCCAAAGAGAAGCGTAATCAGCCCCAGTGCCGCCGGGGCCAACCTAGGCCCCAGCACGTCCCCACAGGCAGCAGCCATGATGGCCGGAATGCTCCAGGCCGAAAGGCCAAACAGGACCGCCGACAGCGTGAAACCGGCGGGTGTCCGCCACACCGCAAACAAGCTGAAGGCCACCGCATGGATCAGAAACACGATGATCAGCGCCCGCCGGCGGCCAATGATATCAGAGACCGTTCCCCATAGCAGCCCGCACACCAGGCTGACCCAGCCCATGGTCATGAACAGATCACCGGCAGCGTCCTTGGTGTAGTCTTCAGCAATCAGGTGCTTGGTAAAGAAGGTCATGTAGATGATGTACGAGAATCCAAAGGCAACGTACACCAGGCCCAGGTGCCATACAGTACGCGAGCGGTATACACGACCCCACTGCAGCCCTTCACTCTTCTGATCGGGAACCGCATCCTCGTCGCTGGCGCCCACCGGCTTCAGTCCCACTTCGGCTGGCCGATTGCGCAGAAGCATCAAGCTACCAACCGACAGCAACAGGGTAACGCCGCCGAAGATGAACCAGCACGTGCGCCACCCATCATCACCGTAGGCGGACAGGACGCGAGGAACCACCGCCCCCGAGAAGATGAGGCCCAATGCGGAACCGGCCACGGCGATACCTGAAGCCAGGCCGCGTCGCTTCGTAGCGAACCAGGACGCCAGCAGAGCCATCACCGGGACATTACTGGCCCCACTGCCAATGCCGGTCAGCACCCGCCACACCGCCGCGTCCGGGAACCCGCCGGCTAGACCCGTGAGCAGCATCCCTCCCCCGGCCAGAGCCAAACCCGCTGCTATCACCACCCTCGGCCCGTACCGCGCCGCCACCACCCCCCCAATCACGGCCATCGCCAGGTAGCCGATGAGATTGGCCGTGGCCAGCGCGCCCGTCTGCGCGTTGTCGATCCTCAAGCCTTCCTGCATGGACGGCAGCACCATGGTGTAGCCGAAACGCGCCAGCCCCAGCGCTCCAAACACCACCAAGGTTCCAACCCCAAGAACAACCCAGCCGTAGTGCAGTCGACGAGAAGTCATTATCCCGATTCTTGCTTTCTAGAATGAGCGAAGCGATGGCTTGCCGACACAGTCAGTACCTGCGGAATGGTAGCATCCGGCCGGGAGACAAACAAGAGCGGCGCCGTCTCCGGCGCCGCTCGATACGTCCATTGGCTAGCCGACTACTTCTTTGGGGCTTCAGGCGGTGCGGGGGGAGCGGGGTTTACCCAGTTGACCAGCAGGAACTTGGGTACAAGTTCCTCCAACTCCTCGATGGTCCACTTCTCGCCCTTGCGATGGTCCTTGTGTATGGTCTTGACCAGCTCGTTGGCCGAGTAGATGCCGACCGTGCCGCCGGCGGCTCTGAAGGAAAGGAAATTGATATTGGCCGCAGCGTCGGTGCAGAGATAGACCACGATCGGGGCTGTGAACTCAGGACCGGGCATGGCAAGGCGGTCTTCCAGCACCTGCTTGGTGATCTTTCCCTCTTCATACTGCCTCTGGAAGTTCGCCTTGACCGCATCATTCATGGTCATTCTGGTGGCGGCCATCGGTACCAGGCAATTGCAGGTTATTCCCATCCGGCCGTTCTCCATAGCTATGACTCGAGAAAGGCTGGTTATGGCGCCCTTGGCGGCGGCATAATTGGCCTGGCCCGGGGCGAATCCCAGCCAGGCTGCCGAGCTCGGGTTGATGATCCGGCCCCAGCTCTGCTTCCTCATGTACGGGAGAGCATGACGGCAGGTATTGAATGTTCCCTTGAGGTGCACGTTGATCACTTCATCCCAATCCTGCTCCGCCATGTTGTGCAGCATTTTGTCTCGCAGAACTCCCTGCGAGTTGACCAGTATGTCGATCTTGCCGAAGGTATCCACGCAGGCCTTGATGAGCCTCTCTGCGGCGGCGAAATCTCCGGCGTTCTCGAAGTTGGCGATGGCCGTGCCGCCGGCCTTTTTGATGTCGGCAGCAGTCTCTTCCGCCGGCGGGAGCTGGTGTCCCTCCTCAGGCTTCTTGGTGACACCGTTAACTACGACTTTGGCGCCCTCGGCGGCCAGCGCGAGCGCCACCTCCCGGCCGATGCCTCTCCCACCACCGGTGACTACAGCAGCCTTGCCTTGCAGTCTGTTTCCCATATCCTCTGAACTACCTCCTTAGAAAAACTTGCCCTATGGATAGGGCGCCGATCAAAGACACGACAGCATCATGTCAAAGCCGACGCCCATCAATTCATTTTCCCTCAGCGACTAGACGTCAGGAGCACCAGTAATGGTAATGCCGCAGATGAACTGCCCGGGGAAGCCGCCCTGGTTGTGCGCCAGACCGAACTTCACATCCTTCAGCTGTCGGGACTTATCCTCAGCCCGCCCCTGGAACTGGAGATAGAACTCCATTACTTCGCGGCAGCCGCTGGCGCCGATCGGGTGCCCGAAGGACTTCAGGCCGCCGCTGATACCGATCGGTATCTCACCACCCTGCTCCCATGCCCCAGACTCAACGTCTTCCTTGCCCTTGCCATAGGCGCAGATGCCCATAGATTCAACGCCCACCAGCTCGGCGATGGAGAAGCAGTCGTGCACCTCACAGAGACTAAGCTCCTTCCGGGGGTTCTTGATGCCCGCCTGGGCGAAGGCCTGCTTGGCCGCCGCCTCAGTCGCATCCCAGTAGGTGAAGTCGTAGCGAGTGTCTTCTTTGCCCCACCCCGGGCTGGCGGCGATGCCGAAGCCCTTGATGGTAATGTAGTCATGCGGGTGCTTGACCGCGAACTTCTTCACGTCCTCCGTGCGGCACATGACCGCCGCGCCCGCGCCATCGCAGACCCCGCAGCAGTCGAAGAGGCCCAGCGGCCAGGCGATTATGGGGGCGTTCATCGCCTGTTCCACGGTGATCTCGCGGCGCAGCATGGCCCTCGGGTTCCTGGCGCCATTGTGATGGCTCTTCACCGATATCTTGGCCAGAGTCCTCTTGCCCTCTTCCTTGGTCAAGCCCCACTTCCGGAAGTACGCCGTGGCCGCCAGCGCATAGCGCCCCGGGGCGGCGCCAAACTCGGCAGCATACATGGGGTAGACCATGCCCGGAGCTCCGGCGGTCGCCATACCGCCAAAGCCGACATCCTTCAGCTTCTCAAAGCCCACCGCCAGGACCAGGTCATACTGCTTGGACGCCAGGCCGAGGGCCGCACCGCGGATGACCTCAGCCCCCGACGCGCAGCCATTCTCCACCCTGGTGATGGGGATCTGCTGCAGCTGCAGTGTCTGGGAAACTACCACTCCCGTGGTAGCCGTCTCGTTCTGATAGTATCCCGTCCAGCAGGCGTCGATCTGCTTCTTGTCTATGCCGGCGTCATCAAACGCCTCGTTGCAGGCCTCCGAGATGAGGTCGAAGATGCCAGTGTCCCATCTCTCGCCCCACTTGGACAGCCCCATGCCGATGATCGCTACTTTATCTCGAATACTCTCTGCCATCTCTTCTATCTCCTACATCAAACATCCGGCAACCTAGCATCTTACAGGGCGGGCCTTCCACATGTAGTTGCGGAAGCCTGTCCCTTCCCTAGTGCCATCAAAGAACAGCCTGAAGGTCAGTTCTATGGGCATGCCTACCTCGACCTTGGCCGGGTCCCGGTCCGTCAACTGCGAATAGTACCGGCCGCCGCCATCCAGATCGATCACGCCCCTGATCAGAGGCAGTATGATCTCGTTGGCGCGTTCGTCGATGCTGTATGTGAAGAGCTTCCCGGTCTTGTCTGACAGCCGGATCGGCTCGAACTGATCCTCGACCAGGCAGTACATGCAAGCACGCTGCCTGGGATACTGAATGCCACCGCACTTCTTGCACTTCTGCCCGTATGCCGAGTAAAAGGCTTTCCGTTCTCTCCAGACAAACGAGACCGCGGACCGTCGAAGGGGACGCACGCTTGGCGCCCACTCCATCATGTCGCGCATCCGGAGATACACGCCATAGTTCGCCAGAGGAGCCTTCGAAGCCAGATGCTTGTTTATGCCCCGTCTGTTGCGCACTTTCTCGATCTGAGGCTGCACCTGCAATATGTAGGCATCGGCCCCATCACCGTAGTTGGCGAACAGTATCTTGTCCCCTGGTTTGGCGTCTTCAAGCGCCTGCACCAGTGTCATGGGAGCCGAGGCCGAGCCTGTGTCACCCACCGTGTCATAAAGCGGCGTTACGACTTGAGTCTTGGGATCCAGCCCAATCTTCTTCGCCACGTCGCCATGACTCCGGGCATCCGCACCATTGAACACCGCCTTGGCGAAGTCCTTCGGGCCGACATTGTACTTCATCATCAGCGCCTTCACGGCCAGCGGCAGGATCTTCTCCCACCCCTCATCTTTGATGAAACGGTCCTCCCATGTCCAGTGGTACTTGTCCTTGGCCTTGAGCCACGTATCAAGGAACTCGCTGGACATCGTGTAGCTGCCCTCTACGCTGACGGCTACATCCGAATCCCCCAGAATAAAGGCCGCTGCACCATCGCCGAACACCGGCTCCAGTTCCGAGTTGGGCGCCGGCAGGCGGGAGTCCGAAGCGACCACCGCCACTCTCTTGGCCGCCCCAGCCTTAATGGCATTCAGCGCGGCATTCATAGCGCTGGTGCCCGACCTGATGGAATTGCTGAAGTCCGTGCTCTCTATGTCATCCCGAAGATCTGCGGCCGCCTTTACTATGCTGGCCGACTGCTTCTCTCTGTAGGGAGCGCTCACGGAGGCGAAGTAGATGGCATCGACCTTCTGCCGATCCATACCCGTAAGGGCGTCGACGACGGCCTCTACCGCCATAGTGATGCTGTCCTCGTCAACATTGGCGATGGCCCTCTCGCCTCGACCTGCTGACTTTCCCCAGACCTGGCCGAGCACGTCTCGGCTCATTCTCAACATAGGAATGTAGGCACCATAAGAGACAATTCCTACCATACTACTGCTCCTTTGCTCCTTTCAGGGGTTTTGTAATCCAGACTGCAGAAGAGGTTACTGTTGGGACTTTGCTCCGACGAGAAACTGCCGGGTTGCCGTTTCACTAGAGATCTACTCGGCGCGCGTACAACGTCCAGTCTCATGCCTAGTCTCTTTTATGATAAGGTAGGCCGCGATCGCATGTCAATTTGGCGCAGCCCTCTTTCCATTGAGAAAGGCTTTCCCTCCGGCAAACAAGTGGGATATGATGTAGGCGCTTGCCGCGAAGCTGAACAGGAGGGGTAGCAGATGTACAAAGACCCGTCGAGACCGATTGCCGAACGCGTAGGCAATCTCATAGATCGAATGACGCTGGAGGAGAAAGTCGCCCAGTTGTGCGGCTGCTGGCCGTTCGAGCTACTGGGACGGGACGGCCTTGACTTCGAGCGAATGAAATCCCGTCTGGTCCATGGCCTCGGCCAGGTCTCGCGTCTGGCCGGCATGAGCACTGAGCCGCCGGGGAAGACTGCCGAGCTAGTCAACGCCATCCAGCGTTATCTGATAGAAAACACGCGCCTGGGAATCCCGGCCATAGTGCACGAGGAATGCCTTTGCGGGTATCAGGCCCGGCAGGGCACCGTTTTCCCGCAGGCTATTGGTTTGGCGGCGACCTGGGACCCCGACCTCGTGGAAAAGATGACCGATATCATCAGGCAGCAGATGGTGGCTGTGGGTGCCCGCCAGGCGTTGGCGCCAGTGCTGGACATCACTCGGGATCCCCGCTGGGGCCGCACCGAGGAAACCTTTGGCGAGGATCCCTATCTGGTCTCCGCCATCGGCAAAGCCTACGTGAAGGGGCTGCAGGGCCAGGACTTGATGGAAGGGGTGATAGCTACCGCCAAGCACTTCATCGGATACGGCAACTCCGAAGGGGGTCTGAACTGGGCTCCGGCGCATATTCCTCCGCGGGAGCTGTATGAAGTCTTCGCCCGCCCGTTTGAAACGGCGATACGAGAAGCCGGGCTGGCCTCTGTGATGAATGCCTACAACGAACTTGATGGCGTACCCTGTGCCGTCTCCAAAGGATTGCTCACGGATTTTCTGCGTGGACAGCTTGGCTTTCAGGGGTTGGTGGTCTCTGACTACATGGCTATCGAGACAGCCTGCAACTATCACCGAGTCGCCGTGAACATGCAGGAAGCCGGTATCCAGGCAATTCGGGCTGGCCTGGACGTAGAGTTGCCGGCAGCAACAGCCTACGGGTTGCTGGTTGATGCCGTCCGGAAGGGCCTGATAGACATTGCCACCATTGACACTTCGGTGCGACGGGTGCTGGAAGCTAAACTCAAGCTCGGGCTGTTTGAGAAGCCGTATGTGGACAGACAAAGAATCCCCGAGGTCTTCGCCAGCCGAGAAGGGAAAGAGACGTCCCGACTCCTGGCCTTAGAATCGATGACTTTGCTCAAGAACGAAGGCAACATTCTTCCCCTGCGAAAGGGCGTGAAGTCCATCGCCGTCATCGGCCCCATCGCCGACAGCGTCCGCTGTCTCCTTGGCGACTACAACTATGTCAGCTTCACGGAGGGCATCGTGGGGATGATCTGGTCTATTGCCAAAGACCTGAAAGCCGACCCCAGCCAACTGGGTGATTTCGCCGCCTATCATTCCGCTGCCTTCAAGGACTATCTAGAGCCGCCGGATGAGGAGGCCATGACCAGGAGAAACTACGACATGCCCAGCATACTCGAAGGCATAAGAGCAGTTGCAGGCAAGAGCGCGAAAGTTGCTCACGCCAAAGGCTGTCACCTGCTCGGCAGCGACAGGAGTCGATTCCAGGAAGCCATCGCCGCCGCCAAACAAGCTGACGTTGCCATCGTAGTATTGGGAGGAAAGTCGGGGCTGGACAGCACGTGCACCAGCGGTGAGACAAGAGACAGCGCGTCCCTGGCCCTGCCCGGGGTGCAGCAGGAGCTTCTAGAGGCGGTGCACGCCACCGGCACGCCCACGGTCTTGGTTCTCGTCGGCGGCCGCCCGATGGCCGTCACCTGGGCCGCTGAACATGTTCCTGCCATTCTCCAGGCCTGGCTGCCCGGCCAAGAAGGAGGCCTGGCCGTGGCCGACGTCCTGTTTGGCAACGCAGTGCCAGGGGGCAAGCTGCCGATCTCCGTTCCACGAAGCGAGGGGCAAATCCCCGTCTACCACTATCACAAGCCATCCGGCGGACGTTCCCAGTTCTCCGGCAACTACGTTGACCTGTCCACCAAACCGCTCTATCCCTTTGGATTCGGGTTGAGCTACACCACGTTTGAATACAGCAATCTCAGATTGAGCAAAACCAAGGTGGATGGCAGCAGTACCATAGAGATATCTTGTGATGTCAAGAACGTCGGCGCAGTAGCCGGCGATGAGGTGGCCCAGTTCTACGTCCACGACCGCGAAGCCACCATCACGCGCCCGGTTCAGGAACTGGCCGGCTTCTGCCGGATTCCCCTGAATCCGGCAGAGACTCAGACGGTGTCCTTTGGCTTGAAGATAAGTCAGCTCGCCTTCTACAACGTCGACATGGAGTTCGTGGTGGAGCCAGGGAACATCGATGTCATGGTGGGCAGCTCAAGCGAAGACGTGCGGCTCAGGGGCGATTTTGAGATCACTGGCGGTGTCTTGAAGATCGCAGGTCCTCGCCCGTTTCTCTCCGAGGCTAAGCACCGGCCCAACGTATGAGAATGCTTGCGTATCGTCGGTTCTGCCCTGTGGCACTCTGCCTGCCACACCGACCAGAGTGCACTGAGGGAATACCCGGGCTCGGCACACCACAATGATTTCATAATTGTTGTTCCCCGTCGTGCCTTGCTCAGACCTTGTTCAGAACGAAGAGCGAGCCGAGTGATTATCTTGTGACCGCTCCAGACAATACCGAGACACCCTTGTGACCATCGCCCAATATACTCTACTTGGCAGGGATACCTCAGATAAGCATCAGCAGCCAACGATTGAGGATTGAGGTACTTGGCCTCTCTCTTCGCCGCTGCTACTTTGAGGGGGGCCGAGCGCAATACCGGTATTGTCAATTTGACCGTGAACAGATGACGATAGCGAATATGCTGCGCCTTCGCGGTTGCCAGCCGGCATGTATAGGGGCAATTGCCCCGGAAGGAGCCCGGTCACTTGGCCATGGTGCGTGACTTCTCCGAACTAGGCGGGGATGTGAAGACCGAAGTACAGGACTGTCTGAGAGCAGTCCTTGACACCGCCAGGGATGGCATGGCCTTGATCGATGCCGGGGGCACTGTCATCGCCATCAACAAGGCGACGGTCCGGCTTACGGGCTACGCAGAGGAAGATATCCTCGGCAGATCTTTTAACGTCCTCAGGATGTTCCCCTTAAGAACAGCGATAGATATCGAGTCGCGTTTCCGAGGTACAATGTCGGGCCTGGAATTGCCCCCATTCGAAGCAGAAGTATGCGCTAGCTCAGGCGAACAACTGAAGGTAGAGATCCAGCTCAGTCCCTGGAAAACGGCCAACAGAGTAGCCGGGGCCGTGGCGGTGATGAGAAGCACCAACGGCAGCAGAACACTGCTGACCGACCCGTCGTCGCATGGGAAAGACGACAGGTTTCGCGCCCTCGTCGAGACAACCAGCGATCTGATATGGGAGTTGAATGGCAGAGTCGTCTATACCTACATCAGCCCACAAGTGTACGGCATGCTGGGCTACAGACCCGAGGAAGTACTGGGAAAGACTCCCTTCGACTTCGTGCCCCTGCAAGAAGCTCGACGTCTAACCAAGACCATCATGGCTGCCATTTCCTCCGTGCAATCTTTCAGGATTGTCCAGGTTCCCAATCTGCACAAGAATGGCCAAACGGTTTTCCTGGAGACCAGCGGGGTTCCATTCTGTGATGGACAAGGGAGACTGCTTGGTTACCGGGGCATTCACCGTGATGTCACCCAGCGCAGGGCAGCGGAAGAACAAGTGCAACAGACCATCAAGAAGCTGGAATCGACCGTGGAAAGCGTCATTCAGGCCATATCACTTACGGTGGAGATGAGAGACCACTACACCGCTGGACATCAGAAGCGAGTCAACCAGCTTGCCTGTGCGATAGCCAGAGAGATGCACCTGCCAACAGAGAGAGTTCAGATCATCCGCGTTGCGGGATTGCTGCACGACTTTGGCAAGATGTTCGTACCCACCGAGATTCTCATCAAACCAGGCAAGTTGAATGATCTCGAGTTCTCTTTGATCCGATCCCATCCGCAGTCCGGATACCACGTGTTGAAGAGCATCGAGTTTCCCTGGCCAATTGCTGACATTATCGTTCAACATCATGAGAGGATGGATGGTTCAGGTTATCCTTCACACCTTCGCGGCGAAGAGATCGGCACTGAAGCGCGGATACTGGCAGTGGCCGACGTCGTGGAAGCCATGACGTTCCACCGGGCATACCGGCCGGCCCTCGGCCTGGACACAGCCCTGAAGGAGATCAACAAGAACAAGTCCACGCTCTATGACCCCAAGGTGGCAGAGGCCTGCCTGGACACCTTCCTCGACCGCAGCTTCAAATGGGAGAACGTATGAGTAGCGTCAACAAAGGGTGCCATTGCACCATGGCAGTGAGAGAGGGAAGTACATAACAATGGCTTCAAGAACAGCCAGGTCGTACACGGGAGCATCGCTGGAGTTCCAGAAACTGCCCACAAATGGCCTCATTTACTCCGTCACCGTGGGTGACAGGCGTTTCGAACTTGACCCTCCGGTCGAAATCAGGGCCGGTCAGAGGGTGGCTGACCTTGTTTCGGTTGACGTCCTGTTCAATGAGCCAGATGCCGATTGCCTCTTTGCCTGAGACAGTCCTCATTGACCTTGAATAGAGTTCCATCCCAGCATCATCATCCTCGAAACCTCAGTGCAAGGCATACGATGGCACCACCTCATGGCGCTGCTCGCCAAGGGATTCCAGCTAGTGTCGTGCCTCCGATAAGACTCAACAATAGAACTGCTGGCGCCATTCCTGTGGGACTTGTCCTGGTGGAATCGAGGAGCGGGAATCATCCGCAAGCTACTTCAGGTGGATTCCGTGTCAGGCAGCGAATGCCACACTTTGTGGCTGTTGCGGGGACGGTACGCTAGTACAGATCCGTTGTCGCTTCGGCTTTGAAGCTGAACCCGCCCTCACGGAAGACACTCAAACAAGCATCAACCACCCGCGGGTCATAGAGCACGCCACTGTTCTGGATTATTTCGTCCAGGGCCTTGTCTATGCCAAGGGCCGGCCGGTAAGGGCGGTGCGAAGACATGGCCTCCACAACGTCGGCCACCGCCAGTATTCGGGCCTCCAGAAGGATTCCCTCGCCGCGCACTCCATCCGGATAGCCGGTCCCATTCACCCTCTCGTGATGCTGAAGCACCATCTTGGCAATCGGCCACGGGAATTCTACCGACTTCAGTATGTCGTGACCCACCCTAGAGTGAGCTTTGATCATGGCGAACTCTATTTCGTTCAACCGTCCAGGCTTGGTTAGGATCTCCGTGGGGAGTACTATCTTCCCAATATCGTGCAGGAGGCCGGCAATGTGGATTGACTCGATCTGCTTGGATGGGAGGCCCATTGCCTCGCCGATAGCGCAGGAGAGTTCAGTCACCCTCTGCTGGTGACCCGCAGTGTAACGATCTCGGGTATCCACTATTGTTCTTATCGCCTGAATGGTCCCTTCAAGGGTCCTCTCCAGCTTCTTGATGGTCTGTTGCACTTGTTCCTCGGCCTGTTTTCTCTCGGTGACATCGCGCAGGACCCCTAGGAATTGAACGGGGTGGCCATTCGGATCTCTTATGACCGTCGCCGTCGTGTCCACCCAGACGCTGGATCCATCCTTTCGGCGGAGTTCGATCTCCACCGGGTGTTGGAGTTCTGTGCTTTCCTCACCGTCGCGACCCGCAGTCATCAACTTGGCCGCGATGCCCCGGACTTTGTCAGCTGAAAGCGGACTGAGAGCGTCCTCCAATCCCCGGAACAATGACTCATCCGCACCAAATCCCAATAGCCGCTGGATGGAAGGACTTACGTATGTAGGCCGCAGATTGGCGTCGGTGACCCAGATGACGTCGGAGACGTTCTCGGCCAGGAGGCGATAGCGTTTCTCACTTTCGCTCAAGGCCTGTTGGGCACGGCGACGCTCATCAACATCCCGAACCACCGCTAGAACTCCAGTCGGTCGCCCATCGGCATCGCAAATGAAGGACAGCGCAAACTCGGCCCAAACGGTGGAACCGTCTTTGCATAGCAACTCGAGTTCGATCATCCTATTGATGCTGCGTGCAGCACTGGCGCTCTTTTCCACCTCAGACAATCCGTCGGCAAACGCTCGAGCAGCTGTCTCCACGGATGCCGGCGTCAGGGTCTCCTCCAAAGATCTCACTCTGGCTTCCTCACCGTTGTAGCCAGTCAGTCTCTCAATGGAGGGACTCAGGTAAGTAGGCCTGAGATTCATATCCAATGCTAGTATGACGTCCTGAGCATTCTCAGCCAGAAGACGGTACTTGTTCTCGCTCTCCTGCAAAACCCGTTCTGCCAGCTTGCGTTCAGTGATATCGCGCAGGTTGACCACGATGCCCTCTACAGCCGCGTCATCGAGAAGATTGGTTCCTGTGGCCTCGAGCACCCGCCATGTGCCATCTTTGTGGCGACCGCGTGCCTCAACCCGTATGGTGACACCAGGGTTATCAAGTAATCGGACAAGGCTTTCATTCGCCAGTGGTATATCGTCCGGGTGAAGCAGATCTGCCATGGAGGTCCCTATCTGTGCTTCGGGCGGGAATCCAAACATACGGTCTAGGGATGGGCTCGTGTAGCTGATGCGTCCATCACTGCCCAGAAGGGCAATGCCATCTGAAGTCTTCTCGATGAGCGCTCTGAAATAGGCCTCTTTGCGCCGCAGTTCATCATCCGCTGCCTTACGTTCGCTGGTGTCCCGCGTTACTCCCAGTATCTGAACGGACTGGCCGTCAACACCACGCATCAGGATTGCCCTGGACTCGGTCCAGATTGTGGCACCATCCTTCCGGATCATCTTCAATTCGACAGGCTTCTCACCCCACAAACCCCTTTCCGCTGCCTCGCCTTTCAGCACTGTCGCCTCAATCTCTTTCGCAGCGACCTCAAGGGAATCAGGAGAGACAACCTCATCCATGTTCTTCAGCAGTATCTCTTCTAAGCTGTAGCCCAACATGTGCGTGACGGAAGCACTGACATAGGTAAACCTAAGGTTCATGTCCATGGTCCATATGGTGTCCGAAACGCTCTCAGCCACTAGGCGGTAGCGGCGTTCACTCTCCCTCAGCGCTGCCTCGGCCTGTCTGCGCTCGGTAATATCCCTCAAAACTGCAATGGCGCCGATAACATCTTCGTCCCTCTTAAGAGGGGTAACGCGGACGTCCAGTATCAGCCTTTGACCGGATTTTGTCACCACCTCCAGTTCTAGAGGTGGAGTCTCGGCACCTGACAAGACTGGTGCGAAAAGCGACACCATCTTCGCGATATCCTGCGGCCCAAACATGTCCAGTTGGTCAAAGGATCTCCCTGCGAGTTCGTCTGCGGTATAGCCTCCGACCTCCTGCGCTCTTTTGTTCACCGCCATCAGCCTGCCCGTCAGGTCAAACAGGGCTATGCCGTCCCTGGTGCTGTTGAAGACCGCCTGCGACTCTCTTTGTGATTCCTGCAATGCCCTCTCGGCTTTACTCTGTTCCGTGATGTCTCGAATGGAGATGAGCCCAGCCAACCTCCCCTTGTAGTCGGTCCTCACACCTCTGGCACTGACCCATATCTCGCTGCCGTCCGTCTTCAGTACCCTGAGTTCCATGACCCTGTGCAGGTCTTTCTCGAACATGGACTCGGCCATCATCTGCGCGACACGTCCTTTGTCTTCATCAGGCATGTATTCCAGCGGGTCTATTCCCACCATCTGCTCAGGCGAGGGGAATCCGAATATGTTGGCGGCGGCCTGGTTGGCAGTCAGTATTCTCCCTGTCGCAGCGTCAATCACCTCGATGCCATCAAGTGTAGCGTCGAACAGATGCTTGTAGCTCTTCTCAACGTCCCGGAGTGCATGGTCTGCTTTGCTCTGCTCCAGACTCTCTGTGAGCATCCATTTGCCCTCTCGCCTCATGACGACGGATCGATGGATTCTGGATAGATCCAGAGCCTCAGGTATCCCCAGAGCGCGCAGCGGATAGGCGCACATAGCCACGACCTGAGCATCCGAGACGAGGTTGCAGGCAGCCTCTTCGTAGGTGAGCAGGGTCTGCCAATCCCTCTTGTCAAGCCAACCCAGGTCACCAGCCCCCCAGAGACCCTCGAAGCCCAGCGCCTTTGCTTCATTCATCGCGGCAGAAGCATGCTCTACAGCCGCTGATACGTTGAACTGTCCGTCGCGCAGGTACCACTCTGCATAGGGAATCGCCCGAAACTGCCCCTTCCGCTGGTACTGCTCGAAGTGGGGAATCTCCTGCCTCAAGGCCTCCATCACCTGTTGCCCTAAAGGCACAGACGACAGCCACAGGCAGAACGCGTTTCTCTCCAGACCCTTCCTGAAATATGGCACCAGGACTTCGATCAGGTCTTGATTTGATTCATATAGCTGGCACAAATGGGTGCCCCATCGGACTTCATCGAAGATACCGATGCCAGGTGCAACCGTAGTTTCTATACTCATCCTTGTCTCAGTATTGCCTGAATCAGCCAGCGCCCTGAGTGTCTATGCTCACCCTCAGCAAACGCGCCTGCACTACAAACGGTGCAACAACCCCTAACGACGCATGCTTCTCATGCGGCGCGACGGGAAGTTACAGAAATGTTACAGAATGGCTATAACATTCTCTGGCAATAGAAGAACAATAGAAAGGTGCAATTGGTCCGTTTTGGTGACCCAAGTGGCTATCTGATGCAGGTGACAAACGGATGCCGGAAGGGCTAGAGCGTCAAATAGCGGCCGTTGGCGGCAGGAACGGGTTCAACCAGGAATCACGCGACACTCAGTCTCTGGCAAGATGTCTCTGGGATAGGGTATCGGCGACGTCTGCCAAACCCATTTCTTCCAGTCGTGCTCTAGACTGCAGCCCCGTGACCGGGTCCCAGCCCCTGAGACGATAGTATTCGTCCCTAGTCCTCTCAAACTCGGCTTTGTCAACGACCGCTCCCTTTCGACAAAGCGCCACGCCGTCCTTCCCCGGCACCAGGCATTCGGGGTTAGTTGGGTCACCCCTCAATGGCTTGGTGTACCAGGTCTCCGGGAGTTGGTCTTCGTCCTTCCCTCGGTGACCCTCTCTGGCCAGTATGGCCCTTTGGAGATTGAAAACCCGTTCGCCCGTGCGACGCAACTCTATCTCGCTAATCTCTCGGCCCACAACCGCTGAAAGAAACTGGCTCTCCAGAGTTGGATCCCCGGCGTGGTCATCAGAGTTGGCGATATCCAGGACCGGCCAGAGAAAGCTGCAGAGGACAAGGCAGTCTTTGGCATACTCTCGATCCTGGACCATCTTGGCCGCCAGGGCTTTGCCATCGTGGGTGGAGAAGTCGGCCGCCATGTCGCTCCCCCAGAATCGCTCGGCAATCAGCCTGACGACATCAGGAGATACGTAGCTGCCTTCGAGATGCTTCAGCCACGCCACCCACCGGGTGACCACCACACTGATCTCCCTGAGCTGGGCCTGAGCCGGCCTGGGCTCCGTGGCATGCAGCAATTCTGACGTGACATAAAGCCGGGGGTCCACCACATTGGGTTGTCCGGCCTTGGACAGGAAACCGCCGATCTGATCCCTGGCACCCTGCCCCACATGATCCGCAGCTTTGAGAAGCCCCTGCGCCAACAGGTCGCCGAACCCTTCCCGCAGCGATATCTTCCGCACCAGGCTCTCTATGAACTCCAGGCTGCCTATCTTGGACATGGGGATCCCTGCGCTCTCATCGCCCAGAATGCCAGCCTTCAGACACCGGAAGAGCCAGAGCACTATCATGGACAGGGCCATGGTATCCAGTCCGTAGTCATCACACAGCCTGACGGCATGGAACGGGACATCCAGTCCCGGCCCATAGTATCCCTCTGCCATGGGTCGATAGAAGGTGGCCGGCTGGCACATGAACTTGCCCCTGTCACCATCCTTGGCTTCATAAGTTCTTCTCAGGCAGTTGCCCATGCAGCCGTAGCACGGCGCCTTCCTGGTCTGAGGTCCAGTTATGCGGAACTCCATATTCCCCACCACCGACATCATCTCCGTGCCCAGACCCAGGAAACAGGTGGTCAGTTCCCGTAGCCTCTCGGGCTGGGCCGGTTCGATCCGCCGCGGCGCAGCCCTGACCACGATAGCCTTGAGGTTCTTCGATCCCATCACCGCTCCTAAACCCCCGGAGCCGGTGGCGTCGTTCTCAGCCGAGAGAACAGCCATGACCGCCATGTTCTCGCCGGCCGGTCCAACGGTCACTACGCTCGCTGTATCTCCACACTCTCTCTTGAGCGCCGTCTTGGTCTTGATGGTACCCATGCCCCACAACCTAGAGGCGTCTTTGCACTCGATCCTGCCATCGCCAATCAGCAGGTAGACAGGTCTCTCCGACTTCCCCTGGATAAACAGCGCGTCGTATCCAGCGGACTTCAGGCTCAAGCCCCAGTTGCCGCCCAGGTTGGCGCAGGTGAAGTACTCCGGAGACATGGCTGGGGACTTGCCACAGGCCACCCACCTTGAGCCGCCTATGGACGATATGCCCGCCAGAGGACCGGTGGCGAAGACGAGAGCGTTGTCGGGTTCGAGAGCTCGCGCTGACCGAGGCACGCGGTCCCAATACAGCCTTGTGGCGACGCCTCTCCCGCCGACGGATCCCGGGGCATAGTCCTGGGTAGACAATTCGCCGGTTGTTCCTGAAGATAAATCAACCGTCAGGATTCTGCCGGCGTATCCATGTTGCGACGTCTTCATCTACCCTTCACGCGCCGCGCCAGCCTCTACTCCGCCTGTCGACGGAACATCAGGGTGGCAAAAACCACAGCCGCAACAGCCAGGGCTCCCAGAACCACTAGGGAACGCCAAAGGTCGAACCACCATATCCTTCCATCGGCTCTGTCTCATAGCCCTTCTGCTTTCCGTTGACCCCCGCTGTTTTAGGAGCAGAACCCCATCCTAATCCGCTGTCCGGTTCTTGGGACCACCTCACTAGGCCCCGATCGCTTCGAACTGGCTCTTGTAGAGCGAGGCATAGAACCCGTTCGCTGCGAGCAGGTCCGCGTGTCTCCCCTGCTCCACGATGTCGCCGTCTTTCATCACCAGTATGGTCTCGGCGTCCCGGATGGTGGAAAGGCGGTGGGCAATGATGAAGCTGGTTCTCTCTTTCATCAATTCCGCCATGGCCCGCTGGATGAGGACCTCAGTGCGCGTATCCACCGAGCTGGTGGCTTCGTCCAGGATCAGCATCTCGGGATTCGCCAGGAAAGCCCTGGCGATGGTCAGGAGTTGCTTCTGGCCCTGCGAGATATTGCTGGACTCCTCGTTGATCTCGGTATCGTACCCGTTAGGCTGAGTACGAATGAAATGGTCGACATGCGCCATCCTGGCGGCGGCAATGATCTGTTCTTCACTGGCGTCCGGCTTGCTGTAGGCAATATTCTCCCTGATGGTGCCATTAAAAAGCCAGGTGTCCTGGAGGACCATGCCGAACATGCGGCGCAGGTCCTCGCGCCGCATGTCGCGGATGTCCACCCCGTCAATCAGGATCCTCCCACCATTGACATCGTAGAAGCGCATCAGCAGCTTGACGATGGTCGTCTTGCCCGCGCCGGTGGGACCCACAATGGCCACCCTTTGTCCGGGTTTGATATCGGCGCTGAAATCATGGATGACGGGTTTCTCGGGATCGTAGCCGAAGTGAATATGCTCGAAAGTCACGTCTCCCCGCACCGTTTCGACCTTGATGGGACGCGTCGATTCCGACACCTCCTCTGGCTCGTCCAAGAATTCAAACACTCGTTCGGCGGCCGCGGCAGTGGATTGGAGAACGTTGGTGATATTCGCGACCTGCGTGATAGGCATCGTGAACTGCCGCAGATACTGGATGAAAGCCAGGATATCACCCACTCCGATCGTGCCAACCCCCGCCAGGTAGCCGCCCAGGATGACCACCGCCACGTAGCCCAGATTGGTCACGAACATCATTACCGGAATCATCATGCCGGACAAGAACTGGGATTTCCAGCCCGACTTGTAGAGTTCATTGTTGAGACGGTTGAATTTCTGCAGCGACCTCTCTTCTCCGTTAAAGGACCTCACGACCACGTGTCCACCGTACATCTCCTCCACGTGGCCGTTCATGTGCCCGAGGTACTCCTGCTGGTGACGGAAGTACCCCTGTGAGAACTGCACGAGGAAGCGTACAAAGAGGAATGAGACGGGTAGTATGACCAGCGCCACCAGGGTCATCAGCCAGCTGATGGAGAACATCATTATCAGCACGCCAATGATCATGACCACGGAGCTTATCAGCATAGAGAAGTTCTGAGTGAGGGTCATGTTGATAGTGTCAACGTCGTTGGTCACCCGGCTCAGCACTTCACCGTGGGTCTGGGTATCGAAGTACTTGAGCGGCAGGCGGTTGATCTTCTCCGCGATCTTCCTGCGGAAGGTGTAAGTGATCTTCGTGGCAACGCTGGCCATGATGAAGCCCTGCACCCAGCCAAGTATCGTGCTCAGGACATAGAGTCCAATCAGCAACAGAACGATACGGCCGATGTAGTGAAAATCGATGGCCGCCCCCGGGACATGCGTGGCTTTGGCAATGACGCCCTCAAACAGCTTGGTGATAGCTTTGCCCACCAGCTTGGGACCGACAATAGCAAAGGCCGTGCTGCCGATGGAAAAGAACACCACCAGCAGAAGCTGGATGCGGTACGGCTTGAGGTAGGTCAAGAAGGTCTTGAGGGTTCTCTTGAAATCCTTGGCTTTGCCACCCGGCATCAAGGCTGCCAAGGGTCCGCCGTGCCCCGGCCCACCCTGGCCACCCGGCCCCATTCCTCCCATAAAAGGCCGAGGAGCACCGGGGTCTCTTGTCCGGTTGTTCTGGCTCACGTGCCGAGTTCCTCCTTCGATAGCTGGGAGAGGGCGATTTCCCGGTAAACCTGCGAGTCTTTCATGAGCTGCGAATGTGTACCGATATCAGCAACGCGGCCGTCCTCCAGGACTACGATCTGATCGGCACCCATGATCGGCCCGACTCTCTGCGTGATGATTAGAACTGTAGCCTGGCCCGTTTCCTGCTTCAACGATCTTCTCAGGGCGACGTCTGTCTTGAAATCCAGCGCGGAGAAACTATCGTCAAAAATCAATATCTCGGGCTTCTTGGCCAGCGCGCGGGCGATGGAAAGCCTCTGCTTCTGACCGCCGGAGAAATTGGCTCCGCCCTGGGCTACGGCAGTGGCAAAACCCTTGTCGCTGGAGCTGATGAATTCGGTGGCCTGCGCAATGTCAGCATATTTCTCTACCTCAGTCCTGTCGGCCTTCTCGTCCCCGTACTTGATATTGCTCTCTATGGTGCCGGAGAACAGAACCGCCTGCTGCGGGACATAGCCAATCTTGTCGCGCAGGTCGTGCTGCGTGACGTCCCGGACATCCACCCCACCCACCAGAACCTTCCCTTCAGTGACATCGTAGAAGCGCAGGATCATGTTGATCAGAGTGGACTTGCCGCTGCCGGTGCCCCCGATGAAGGCGGTCGTCTGTCCGGCTTTGGCCGCAAAAGAGACATGTTTCAAGACGTCTTCTTCCGCGCCCGGATACCTGAAGGATACGTCCTGGAACTCCACCACTCCCTTCAATCCCTCCTTGAATTTCGCGGGTCCCAGCGGATCGGTGATCGAAGGCGGCGTCTCGATGACCTCGGTCACGCGCATAGCCGAGACGCTGGCGCGGGGCAGCATGATGAAGACCATGGAGATCATGATGAAAGCAAAGATGATCTGCATGGTGTACTGCATGGTGGCCATCATGTCGCCCACCTGCATGGCGCTCTGATCCACCTGGTGCGCGCCGACCCAGACGATGAGCAGCATCGTCCCGTTCATGATCAGCATCATCATGGGGAACAGGAAGACCATCACCCGGTTAACGAAGAGACTGACATCGGTCATCTCGACGTTGGCCACGTCGAATTTCCTTTCGGCCGCTCTCTGGGTATTGAAGGCCCGTATCACCATCAAACCCGAAACGAACTCGCGCGTGACCAGGTTGAGCCTGTCCATCAGGCTCTGCATAAGGCGGAACCTGGGAACTGCAACGAAGAACAACACTCCTATCAAGGCGATAAGCAGAGATACCGCAGCGGCCACAATCCACAACATGGACCTGTCCAGACTGAGCACCTTGATCACGCCGCCTATCCCCAGTATCGGCGCGTAGAAGACAAACCTGAACAGCATCACCATCAGCATCTGAATCTGGGTGATGTCATTGGTGGAACGAGTAATGAGAGAAGCTGTGGAGAACTTGTCAAACTCCGCGGAGGAGAAGCTCTCCACCCGTTCGAACTGCCGGCGGCGCAGGTCGCGCCCCAGTCCCGCGGCAATCCGGGCCGAGATCAAGCCCACTGTAACCGAAGCCAGAGCTCCGGCAAAGGCCAACGCCAGCATGATTGACCCAATGTGCCACATGTAGGCCATTCTCAGGCCGCCAAAGTCTACGCCGATCGCCTTGTACTCCGCGGAGACATAGGCGATGGAGTACTGCTTGAGCAGGATGGCGTCCACCGTGCTGCTCTGCTCGGATATCAGGCTCCGCAAGGCAGCCAGCTGATCCGCAGGAAGCTGGGCGATGAACTCGAACGGGTCGACGCCATCCGGAATGGTTAGGCCGTTGGCAGCCAGTGCAGAGGGGTCTAGCTCGATGCCGGCAACCGCCGGCATGACGCTTACAAATATCTGGTTGAGCCGCTCCCTCTCCGCCTTGCTGAGGTCTCCGAGCACATATAGCGCGGAAGTGGCCAAGGGATACTTCTTCAGCAGGCTGGCGTATTCAGGTGCCGACTCGTCCACCAGACGATATGCGATGCTGACATCGGCCTTGTCCGTGTCGTTCATGAAGAGGGTAAGCCGGTTGAACTCCGTGTCTGCAATGGCCTTGGGCACAGCATTCTGTATGCCGTTCTGCTGGATACCGACATTGACGATCTTGGACATGTAGGTCGGCAGAGACAGATCGGCCATGGCCTGCCCAAAAAGGAGAACGACGATAGCCAGTATCCACCAGATATACGGTCTGAGGTATTTGATCAGTTTCGTCATGGACTACTCTTCAGCCTTTGGTGCCTCAGCGCAAACGGTACGCGATGGTTCTGCCACTTTATATTGTATGTTCTTGCTGACGACGCTGTCGACTTCTTTCAGCGCCCAAGCCGACACAGCTCGCGCTTAGAGAGGTGCAGTCCGCCTCAGGTCCGCCTCAGGCGGACCGGGATTCCGAGGGTGTCCCTCGGTCCATTCCTCTTCTCCCCCCTGAGTGGGGGCCCGGGGGTTGAAAGAGGGATTTGAGACAGCCTCTTTCCAACCCCGTTGCTATGTTGAGCGCTTTGGCTCGCCACGTCTGACCAATTGGGGCTTGGCGAAGTCCATGATGACGCGCAGAATATAGCCATTGGTGGACTCAGCCGGCAGAGGGAGGCATTGGGTCTATGGCTATCAGAGCGAAAGCAGCAAAACCAAGCGCTGCTGCCAAGACCATCAAGCCAAGGGCGAAGAAGGCCAAGAGGTAGTTTCTCAGTGACTGAAAGGGCAGAGTTCCACGCGCTTTGCCCATGGGTGACTACTGGCGAAGCTGTCTTCGAGAAGCTGCACCAGTAGTTTGACACACCTCATGATGCGATGTCAGTCAGGCTGGAGGGACCGGCCGGCGCACATTCAGGGGACGGGGAGGGGAGAAGCCGATGAATCGACGATATGGGCTAGGCAGGACTGCTGAATGAAATACGCCACCTCATCGCACCATGCCATGATCATCAATTTCAACTGCTACACGTACATGCTTCTGAGGTTGGGATTTGAGAGGCTGGCCGACATAGTGCCGTTCGTCAGGATTGCTGAGAAGCGCTTCAACAATTTGGCTCTGCGTTTGCCAAGAACCTGGTCGAATCCGGACCTGCTTGGGCCCCATCTCTTCGATGCTGTCGAGTTCCACCTCACCGATCCCCGGTTGTTCTACAATCGGTTCGAATGGAAGATAAACGACAGAATGGTGAAGAGTATAGGAGTACCGATCGCTTCTTTCCACGCACATATCGAGAAGAGCCCTCTGCTGGGCAGGTACACGTTCAACCTTTGCGATGTCTCGCCGCGTATGAGGAAAGCCATAAGAGGCCAACTTGAAGCAGCCTACAGGATAGCAGAGGCGCACCCCAAGTCCGTGGTGACCGAGAACCCGGTTATTGTATTTCACGCCGGCATAGCCAGGGATGAGTGGGACCAGGAAGCGGCGCTTTTCAGACTAAGAGAGAACCTTGAATTCATGGCTGCTACCAACAAGCGACTCTATGAGGACTATGGCCGCGACCGGAGAGTCATTCCGACTATTGAGAACAGCCCGAATGAGGGAACATGGCTTTGCCAGACACTCGATGACTGCGGGCGGGCCATAAGGGGTTTCTCCGACGAGGTCAAGCTCACCTTGGACTACGGCCATGCGTTGACGGTCAGAGGAGGGCGGGACGCTCTGTTGCGCCAGGTAAGGGACAAGGACATCGGCGGAAACATAGTCAGCCTGCATATGCACGACTCTCCAGAGGTCAACAAAGTGGCCAAGCATGTCCACGCTCCGCTATCGAATATCTCGAAGGGCAATCTGCAGGTTCTTGCTGGCGACCTGAGGGAGATTGTGCGTCACACAGCCATAGAGAAACAGGGCTACGTTACTCTGGAGATTCCATCCGGAGACCCTCTTGACTACATGCCCTGGTTAAGACGGAAGAAGAGGTTGGCCCCGCTGGTCAACAGATTCCTGAACGGCACACGCCTGTTAGAGTTCAGTGACTACTGGGGTACAATGAAAGACCAGCTGGCGAGCCTGGCGATCTTGAAAGACATGCTTGAAGGCAGCGCTCCTGATATCGATGACCCTCGTCACGCCGAATTGGCAACCAGCGTGGCATAGAACCCATGTTGGCGGAACGCCGATAACGTGGTGGGTTTCACATCCGCTCTATCCATCCTACACACTCCTTGCCGGGGGTTTGGGATGTCCGTCAGGGCACGATTCATCGTGCCCCTACAAGAGGGATGACATGAGAGGTGCAGGGACTCGTCCCTGCCGAGGGTTTGGGGGTGCCCCCCGATTCCCCCATTCTTCCCCCATGAGTGGGGGCCAGGGGGTTGAGACAGGACTGTGAGACAGTCTCTTCGCTTCGCCAGTGCCCCTCAGGATCGATGATCCGCCAACGCTAGTCAGCCCTCTGGCTCTACCATCTCATCACGCTGGCTGCCCAGGTGAAGCCAGCCCCAAAGGACACCATCATCATGATCTGGCCTTCCTTTATCAGGCCCTGCTCCAATACTTCGCTCAGAGCTATGGGCAGCGACGCCGCCGTGGTGTTCCCGTACCGCTGAATGTTGCTGTAGAACTTCTCTTCCGGCACTCCCAGTTTGGCCGCGGCGAACTGGTTGATGCGGAGATTAGCCTGATGAGGTATGAACAGGTCGACATCCTCGACCTTCAGCCCATTGGCCTTCAGCGCCTCCTCCACCAGCTCCGGGATCTTGCCCACCGCCACCCTGAACACCTCTTTGCCCTGCATCCTGGGCCATAGGCAGCCCCGATCCACCATCTCGCGTGTCAGGCACGGCTTCTTGCTGATGTCAAACAGCTCCAGCCTCAGGATGTCAGCGAACCTCCCGTCCGCATGAAGATGGTTGGAGAGGATGCCCCGCGACGGGTCCTCAGAGGGTCCCACGATCACGGCGCCGGCGCCATCTCCGAAGATCACCGCAACGTCACGCCCTTCGTCAGTGAAGTTCAAGGCACTGGAATGAACCTCGGCGCCGACAACAAGGATTCTCTTGTACATGCCGATCCTGACGAAGGCATCGGCCGTGGCCAGACTGTATATGAAACCGGAGCACTGGTTTCTGATGTCCATACAGCCGATATCGGTCAGGCCCATTTTGGCCTGAAGATAGCAGCCGTTGCCGGGGAAATGATGATCGGGACTGAGCGTGGCGAAGATGATGAAGTCCAAATCCTCGGCCTTCATTCCGGCGCTCTTGAGGGCTTCCTTGGCAGCTTCAAGGGCCAGGTCTGAGCAGTAGACCCCTTCATCCGCAAAACGCCTTTCCACGATGCCCGTGCGCTGCCGAACCCATTCGTCGCTGGTCTTAAACATCTTGGCCAGGTCAAAGTTGGTCACGCGCCTCTCCGGCAGGTATCGCCCGACTCCAAGTATCCTCGATCTAATCATGCCAACAGCCCTCCCTCTGTGCAAAGTACACCCGCAACTAGCTGGTGAATCATCCCCCCCAAAGAACCGGGGAACGAATCGACCAAGAGTCTACCAACGACGTGGCCAATGGTCAAGGCCGACTCTGCCGGACTGGCATCCGACGGCCGCCGGTCGGTTGACCCCAGACTATATGCTGTAATAGAGTACTCGAGTGCTGCATCCGGCATATCTCTTGTCTGGTAGCGGGACAAGCCCGCAGCGCTGGAAGGGATCAGATGACAACGTCACAGCGGTTCCTCCTGCTTGTCGCTCTCCTCTTCGCGGCCGCCTACGTCGGCACATTGGCGCTTCAACCCTATCCCGGCGATTTCGTGGTGAAATCGATACCGGCCGTCGGTCTGTCTCTGCTGACGCTCAATGCGGTCCCGGGGTTGCGCGGCAAGCTGCTGTCCGCCGCGCTCCTGTTCTGTGCGGCCGGTGATGCGGCTCTGGGATTTGAGAAGCGGGAAAACCTGACCGTTGGCCTGGGATTATTCCTGGTGGCCCAGGTCCTCTTCGTGGTGACATTCACCACGGACTTCAAGCTGCAGAAGCCCAGGGTTCCAGGCGCTGCCTTCCTTGTCGCCTATGCTGTGCTCATGGCCGTCATACTCACTCCGTCGCTGGAAGACATGGCGCTGCCGGTATACGTGTACCTCACAGTGATAACCGTCATGGGCATCACTGCCGCGTTCCGATACCCGACCAGCAAGCTTGTCGTTTGTGGAGCCCTCTTCTTCATCGCCTCAGATTCCATGCTGGCCATAGAGGAATTCCGCGATCCTTTCCCGGCCTCTGACTATCTGGTCATGATCACTTACTACGTTGCCTTGTTCCTCATAGTCTATGGATTTGTGAGATCGGCCCATCGAGCTTCCTCCTCAAGTGCCAGTTGACCCAAAACCAGGCTTGCTACCCTCCCCAGGCATTGTGACATTCTCGTGATATGGGCATTGTGTTCTGAGACGGCCTGGTAATCCCAGAGGCGGACAATACGTTCTGGGGAGAATAAGGTGACACTTCGCCGCCGCACCGCAATCGCAGTCCTAACCGCCTGTACCGTGGCAGTCGTGGTTCTGTATTTCACCTTGCAGGGTATCATGGCTGCTCGTTTCACCACGCTGGAGAGACAGAAAGCGAATCAGGACCTCGGAAGGGCATCGAATGCCTTACAGCAGGAAATCGCCAGCGTTGACATGCTCGTTGGAGACTGGGCTCCTTGGGACGACACCTACCGGTTTGTACAGGATGGCAATGCGGAGTTCATTGCCAGCAACCTCGAGGCCTCAACTTTAGTCAACCTGGGTGTCAATTTCATAATCTTCGTCGATCCTGCCGGGCAGATTGTCTATTCGAAGGCCGTTGACCTATCCAGTCAAACGGAGACACCGATCCCCACCGGCCTCGAGCAGTATGCGACTGGTGAAGGCCTGCTCGCGAGACACACCACTGAGACGAGCAGCATAGCCGGAATACTGGTTCTTCCGGAACATCCCACTCTGGTTGCCTCGCAGCCTATTCTGACTAGCCTGAAGGAAGGACCGATCGCCGGCTCACTAATCATGGGCCGCTACCTTAGCTCCGAAGAAGTGCAGAAGCTTTCCGAGGTGACGGACCTGTCCCTCGAATTGTATCGAGTCGATGACACAGCCCTCCCCGCCGACTTCGAAGTGGCCCAATCATCCTTGTCGGCAGAAGAAACGTCGCTGGTTCGAGTGCTGGACAGCAAAACGGTTGCTGCCTACATGCTCCTGACCGACATCTATGGCAGCTCGGCCTTTGTGCTGAGAGTTGATGAGCCAAGGGAGATCTATGCCCAGGGCCAGCAGACCGCCCACAATATCCTCTTTCTGCTCCTGGGTCTTGGCCTGCTGTTCAGTGTGCTGTTCATCTTCGAAATCGACAGACTAGTACTCTCCAGGTTGCGCCGGCTCAGCACCAGCGTTGAATCGGTAGGCAAGAGTCGCAATCTCTCTGAGCGAGTGTCAGTCGGCGGAAAGGATGAACTGACTGCCGTGGCTGAAGCCATCAACAGGACTCTGGCGTCTTTGGAGCAGTCTCATGGCGACCTGATGGAGACTGAGGCCAAGAACCGGGCCCTGGTAGATGCCATACCGGACCTGATGTTCCGCATCAACAAGGCAGGCAGAATCATCGAGACTAGAAGACCACAGAAGGTGACCTCGGCAACGGACAGCAGCGAAGGCTTGCACAGCCAGGGCGTACCGGATGAACTCATAGATTTGCTGCCAACACAGATACAGCAGATGGCCATGCCGCACGTGACGATGGCTCTCCAGTCCAGACAGACTCAGGTCTTTGAGTTTCAGCTGTCGGTCGACAGCCACGTGTCTCACTATGAGGCCAGGGTCCTAGCGAGCAGCGACAACGACGCCCTGGTAATGGTGCGCGATGTCACCGAGAAGAAGCATGAAGAGGAAGCACGACAGAAGAGCCTGCTCTTGAAGGAGATTCACCATCGAGTCAAGAACAACCTTCAGGTTATTTCCGGTCTGCTATACCTCCAGGCCAGACGCACCAACGACACGAAGATGAAGGAGGTCTTGAACGAGAGCAGCAACCGGGTCAAGTCCGTGGCATTGATCCACCAGAGGTTGCAGCAATCCAAGGACACGGTCTCCGTTGAGCTCAGCGAATACATCCGCGACCTCACCACTGTCCTGCTGCACTCATGTGGGCGGGACGCTGCGGTGATCAAACTCAACCTTGACCTTGAGAAGAGCGTCGTCCTCGGAGTAGATTCGGCTGTCCCTTGTGGTCTTCTGGTCAACGAGCTGGTATCCAACTCCCTGAAACATGCTTTCACAGAAGGACACGGAGGGGAGATACACATTTCTCTGCATTCAGATGATACTGACACGATTACTCTGGTCGTGGGCGACAACGGAGTTGGCCTGCCTGATGGCCTGGACTTCCGTAAGGCTGAGTCACTTGGCCTGCAACTGGTAGTGAGCCTGGTGAGCCAACTTGGTGGTTCCATAGACATCGACACAAGAGGCGGTACGCAATTCACAGTACACTTCAGAGAGAACGGCGTTCCCAGTGCTGAGGAATCCTCAAGAGAGGCAGTGTGCGCCGGAGTTGGCGCTGGCTAGTGGGGTTGACAGTATGGCAAAGATCCTGTTAGTGGAAGACGAGAACGTGATCAACATGGTAATGCAGGACAGGGTGGAGGGGATGGGCCACGCTGTCTGCGGCACCGCGGCCACTGGTCAAGAAGCCATCGAGCGGGCTGAGGCCAACCAGCCCGATGTGGTCATCATGGACATCACGCTGAAGGGCAAGATGGATGGCATCGAGGCCGCCAGCCGGATTCGGGAGCGGTTCGGCATTCCGGTGATCTACCTGACAGCCTACGACGACGAAGAGACACGCAAGCGCGCCGAAGCCACCGATCCCGTTGCGTATCTGGTGAAGATCTTCGAGGACGTTGATCTGCAATTAGCCATTGAGAAAGCTCTCCGGAAGGGGAAAGAAAGACCACCATGGGAAGCACGGAGTCTGGTGGACGACTCCCCCGCAATACACTCCAGCCAGCAAGTCAGTGATGATACCGTGAGACCAACAAGGCTGGCTGAGACACAGCGGTGAACCGGATGCCATACTCTCTAAGAACAGCAGCCAGCGCCATCAAGGATTCTTGAAGTACACGGTTGACTGCCATTGGATCTGAGGGGAAAGATGCCATCGAAACGACGAGAGACGCAACAGCAGACCGGTGCCGGTACTGAGTGCCGCCATCACTGGATGATCGACTCTTCGCAACAGATTGAGAGCAAGGGCCGTTGCAGGCTTTGCGGCGAAGAGAGGACTTTTCAGAACAAGATGTCCTTCCCCAACAAGAGACCGGATGGTGCAGTTGAGGCAGCGCCGGCTGCGGGCAATGCGCCGTCACGTGCACCTGATGACTCAAACTCTTTGGCGATCTGACCTGATCGACAGATCTGCCGGGTCATCTGCCCAACTCAGTGATCTCAAATCCCGCGAAACCCCGTATCATCCCGATGGCCTCTTGTTTCTCAGAATCGCCTTGTTGTACTCCCACACTCGGGCCACGAATGATCACGGCGTTTGACTCACTCCACTCGACTGAAGAGGGACAAAGAAAAAAGCCCATCTGAGCAGGTGGGCTTCTCTTGTCTAGAGCGGGGGGTGTCCTCTCTAGAACGCTTCCAGTTTAGTGAATGAGATTCGGCCTTGGATTGGAACTGGATTACAAGATACTTAGAAAATGATGAGAAATACTGAGTCACTCGGCCGCATGCTCCGAATTGGTTTGACCATCCGGGAGTTACATCATAGACTGGAGCCAGTGAGGTGAGCAGATGTCTCGAACAATCAAGATTCTAGCCGTGCTGGTCGCCGTCGTCGCCGTCTTGACCCTAGCCGCCGGTGGAACGATCTATGCGTTTGGAGCAGGCCATTGTGGCTCCGGAGACTCAGGTTGCGGTCAAGAGCAGCGGGCGAGCTGTGATGGCTCAGGCAGCGGATGTGGAGAATCCCGCGACTGCGGTGGGGCATCTCACTGCAACGTTGATGGCCGCGCCTGATTGGCATGAGGCTGGCTGCCGACTCAGATTGCCTGCTGACCAGAGATGCGAAACAGCGCGATCGGAGTGGCCCACCCGAAGGACCTCTCGCTTTCGAGGTGTCAGGATCGCAGCCTGTTCTCATGGCACGCCACGCCGAATCTGAGCCGATCTCAGACACAGCTACACGGGTTGACAACCAATCACCCTTATGGTATCGTCCAAGGCGACTGGCATGTAAGTCCAGACAAAGTGCAGGCCTCAGGCAAGGGGTTGGCCTGCTTCAAGGGGGGCGGATAGGCAGAAACCTGGCACCGGAGAGCGTCATTCCAAGTGATTGCTGGATACTTCCTTGACTACCCGGCAGAGTGGGAGCAGAGTGGTGGAATTCACTAACGCGGTTGTCAAAGCTGCATGGGACAGGCAGGGAGGTCGATGTGCCAAGTGCGGCAGGTGGCTGGTCTGGGCGCAAAGAGGCAGGGACTCTGCCACTGGTGCTTGGGAGCCACACGACATGAACCGCGCGGGGCATGAAGGAAGCAGTGATCTGGCAGACTGCGTGGTTTTGTGTGCAGGCATAGCCGATTGCCATTTCAATGAAGGACATGGTGGAATCGACTGGAGCCATCATGCTTGCTTGAATGACTCGACACTCCTCTTCCTCTGTGCTGGAGAAGAGGTGGCCAAGATGGTTCCTGAATCCCCCACCATTAAGAAGGGGAGCCTGATTGGAGCGGTCTTCGGGGTCAGCCAGGTTGCAAAGGGAAAGAGACGGCCGGCCCGGAAGCTGAAATCGAAGCGGAATCCTGAAGAGGGTGCAAAGGCGACGAAGACGAAGGGCAAGGGCTCTGGCCTGGAAACTGCCACTAGTTGTTGAGACTGTTTGTCGGTGAGACGTATGATCTTCGGCGTTCGTCTGCAGACGTGTCTCCACTCACTCTCTGCGGGATATGCTCAGATGGAAGGTGGTATCGGCGATGAACACTAGAGGAGAGACAATCGCAATCTCTGACAATGAGGCCAAGGCTTCGGCTGGGTCAGATGCGTGGTGCCGAATCCGGAACTCCGTCAGGACTCCGTATGTGCCTGTAGCCACTTTGGCACTCATTGCTGTGGCAGCATCGGCCGTGTGGTTCACGGTGGGTGGATCGTGGTGGTTTCCGGTATGCGTTGCCGTGTCGGCCGTCTCCATGATCGCAGTCTGGGGGTGTGTATACAAGTGCTGGATTCAACGCAAGGCAATGCACCAGTCTTTCTGCTCGAAGAAGGAGACACCCAGAGAGACTCAGACCTGAGGCTCTGCCTTCCCTCGAGATTGCACCTCCGTTGGCAACGGCTTTCACAGACCAGGCTGCTTTGTCTTGCGTGTGGTGCCCAGCATCTCTTTCATGGGCTTCCAATAGTAATCATGCCAGCCCTGCTTTATTTCGTGGTGGTCTTCCTCAGGGACTCCCGTCTGGGTGAAAGTGAGTCGTGTGCCATTCCCCTCCACCCTCAGTGAGAATACGGCTCGTGAGAAGTGCCCCTCCGGCCAGTCGGAACCGCGCCACGACTGAACAATCCTTTCGTTCGGAACCACCTCCAGATTGACGCCCTGAATGTACTCCCCAACCGTGAACTTGCCGCCCACCTTGCGGCTGACAATCGCCTTGTCTCCAGTGAGCTTCGAGTGTTTGCGCGAGTCCATTAGCACCTCGTAGACTTCGTGAGGACCGGCCTTGAACGTCACAGACTGTCTAATGGTTCTGGTTCTCATCCTCCCACCTCCACAAAAGCGTTATCGTTAACCAGAGCTGCCGGCACATCACGCCAGCCACTTTCAGCCTCGATCCAGAATACCACAAGACCGCCAAATGATCCCGAAGGGCCTCTCAGTCACCAGGGATATCCAGGTCTACTCCCGAATATGGCGCCGGCATCCAGGCGTACGCTGGGAGCATCGAGGATGCGCTGGTGTTGAGATGTCGCTTGGCACATGAGAGGATTTGATTTGGAGACTATCCTTTTGCTCGATCTTGTGGATTGGGGTCGGTCTTTGTGGCAGAATGTGTTTGCCATGGACAAGAGACATCCCAGAATAACCAGGGAAAGCAAGACCATCACGGTCATGATAGATATGTACTGTGGCGGCCAACATCGAAGTGACAGGCCTTGCGCCGAGTGCAGTGAACTCCTGGTCTATGCCAATGAGCGTCTGGAGCAATGTCCATTCCAAGAGGGAAAGACGACTTGCGCCAAATGTCCTGTCCATTGTTTCAAGCCTGCCATGAGAGATAAGATCAAGACAGTGATGCGCTATTCGGGGCCTCGCATGCTTCACAGACACCCCATCCTAGCAGTACGTCACTTCATAGACCGATCGAGGAAAGAGCCAGTTCGTCCTCACAAGAAACGGACAGACTGCAGCTCTGAGTGACCTTGTCCTGTCCTGTACCCGCCCAACCTGGGTTTGGACGCTACGGGAGCAGTTTCACTGGATCAGGAGAATTGTGGTATAATGTAAATCAACAACTGAATACGAGATACACAGAGTCCACGGGTTTCCGCTCAACGGTTACAGCAATAGACTAGAAAAGAATGAGCCGATTTGAGCACTCAAGCGGACTCTTTTTTATTGTGCTAGTCAAATCCCCCTCATTCCCCCTTTGCGAAAGAGGGATTCCAGGGAGTTCGAAATTCACGGGACACCGCGAATTGGCAAGTTGTGACCTGACCCGATACTGCCACACATGACACCGGAGAACGCAGCTTCCCGCCTCCCGTCAGTCTGCCTTCAACAAGCCTTCTTGGGCGATCAGGTCTTCGACCCCCCGGTGCAGATCTTCCAGTCCGCCATTATTGCTCAGCGAATAGTCCGCGAGACTGGCAGCCTCCTCTACATGAAATAGCTCCTCCTCACCTTTGTCCTGTGCCAGGAAATCCCGGTAGGAATCCGTGTCTCTCTCTGCTCCCCGTTTCCGCATCCTTTCAAACCTAACCTGCGGACTGGTGACATGCACCTCGATCAAGACGAATGACTGGGCGAAGATCCCCCTTAGTTCGCGTACGTCTTGCGGCGACCGGACGCCGCTTATTCCAGCCACAGGCCAACCCTTCTCCTGAATCCTGTCAGCCAGCATCTTCACGAAGCAACCCCTTCCGTATTGCTGGAAATACGAATCCGAGATCTCCTGCAGGTTGGTCCGGTTAGGCGTGCGTCCCTCCCGGCCGGCTATCTCGCGCACGATGTCGCCGGTGGACAGGAAAGGGACGTTGTGCATATCCTTCAAATACTTCAATACCTCATCTTTGCCGGAGCCATTCTTGCCAATCACTCCGATAACTTTCATAGCCCTCCCTCTCATATGCCGTGGATGACCGCCGCTGCCTTGTCTCCGGCAATCAGTATAGCGTCTCTGCTTCCGGTGTCCCAGCTTGGTCTCGTTGTCTTCGCGAGGAGCAAGGGAGTCGGACAGAAGCACAGATTGCCGCGCCTTCTCCCTAGTCGCCTCGGACAATGGCTCGCAGTGACAGTTTGAATGAGAGTGGGGGATCAAGGGGAATTGAAAGACGGTTGCGAAACGAATACCATCGCCGCACCATCCGCCTCGTGTACGGGCACGGCGCACCGTGCACCAACCATTGCCAGCCTGGCTCGTGTTTCGTGACGATATGCACGCGCGAGCGGGGGTACCTGTTCGGACACGTGGTGAACCGCTAAATGCGGTTGAACCCTTTGGGGAGAATGTTCGCCGATGGTTAGCGGGCCATCCCGCACCATTTCCCCCGCGTGTTGGATCAGGGGATCATAATGCCGAATCACATCCATGGAATCATCGTGATCCAGGGTAGGGGCGAACCTCGTGTTCGCCCTGACGATTGTCATCAACCAGATTCGGGCGATCACCAGGATCGCCCCTACGGAACGATGGAGGGGTCCGTGGGACAGATAATACCAGCCTTCGAATCCACGACCTCCGGCGATCCGCGAATACATCCTGGCCAATCCCGCCCTCTGGGACGAGGACGAGAGCAACCCTCTCCGGCCGGGATGCGGTCATGGTAAGATAGCAGGAAACCCATGGGTCACCTAACACCAAGAAGCTACCGCCACCTGCAGAGACGGCTGGACCAGTCGGCCCAGGGAGCGCCCGCCTCCGAAACGCTGCGCCGGATACTGGAGGTGCTGTTCACCGAAGAAGAGGCTCAGGTTGTCTCTCTTCTTCCCATCAACGCCTTCACACTGGAGGAGGCCGCCAGGCTCCTCAAGAAGTCAAACGACGAGGCGAGACTGATCCTGGATGCGCTGGCCGACAAAGGCCTTCTCTTCGATTTCGCCACTGGCGCGACGCAGGCCTATCTCATGGCGCCCACCATGGCCGGATTCTTCGAATTCTCTCTGATGCGCCTGGATGGCCGGTTCGACAAACGACTGTTGTCGGAGCTCTACTACCAATACATCAATACCGAAGAGGATTTCCTTCGAAGGATATTCACCCTGGAACCCAGCATCTACCGGGCATTTGTCCAAGAAGCCGCCATCCAAGAAAGAGACAGGGTGGTGGTACTCGACTATGAGCGGGCCAGCAACGTAGTAGACACGGCCACCTGCATCACCGTCGGGACCTGCTACTGCCGGCACAAAATGCAGCACATGGGCCAGGCCTGCCGCAATCCCCAGGAAGTGTGCCTTACCTTCAACAAGTCGGCGGAGAGCCTGTCCAAACATAGAGTAGCCAGACAGATCGAAAAGGCAGAAGCCCGCCGGATACTGGACCAGTGCATCGATCTGGGACTGGTCCAGCTCGGGGACAACGTCCAGGAAGGCGTGAACTGGATCTGCAACTGCTGCTCGTGCTGCTGCGAGGCCCTGGTGTCCTACCGGAAGCTGGGGTACAACGCCAGGATCACCACCAATTTCGTCTCCACGTACACGGGGGAAGCTTGCACGGCCTGCAGCGCCTGCGTAGATCAGTGTCCGGTGAATGCCGTCACGCTGGGCAAAGACACCAAAGGAAACGACCAAGCCATTGTGGACGAGGACCGGTGCATCGGCTGCGGAGTCTGTGTGCGGTTCTGCCAGGCAGGCAGCCTGGTCATGGCCCGGAGGAAGGAGACCGCTTTTGTTCCCAAAGACAGCTTCGAGAGGCTCATTCTGAGCGCTGCCGCCACAGGGAAACTGCAGAACCTTCTCTGCGACAACTACACGCTGTTGAGCCACGATATTTTGCGCCGTTTCCTGGGAGTGTTCCTCTCTCTGCCGCCGGCGAAGAAGCTGCTGCTCCAGCGGCAGATCCGCTCCCGGTACATGGCCGCTCTCACAAAGACCAGTCACTACACCCTGTTCGACAGACTCTACAATCGCGGCCTGAAGCCAGACTACTCGCATACGGAACTCAAGTAGGGGCGCGATCCGTCGCGTCCTCACGTCTTCCTGGGGATCTTGGGGGTCTGTTTCACCCTCACCTTCGTCCTCTCCCATCGAGGGGGAAGGAGGTCTAGGCGGAAGTGCAGGAGGAAACCTTCTGCCGGGGGTTTGGTCCGCCAACTCGCTAATCTCCCCCAAGATCGAAGATCCGCCTCAGGAGGAGTGGGGGATCAAGGGGGTTGAAAGAGGGTTATGAGACATGGAATCGGCAGATGGCGCCTGCCCGCGCAAGAGTCTTCATCTTCACCATCTCAACCCGATTCAGCCAGAGCCCGCTGATATTGACTGGGCTATAATAGCCCCAGATGGAGACGAATGGCTTACCAGCTGCGAGGTAATGTTCGTCTGCGCGGGTGAGTCCGCGACAGACAGGAAGGGAGGCTTGAATGGAAATGAAAGACATCTACGTCAAGTTGCTGGAGAGAATGAACTGTCCCAATCCAAATTCCGAATACATGCGCAAGATCATTGGGAAACTGGTCACGCCGGAAGAAGGCGAGTTGCTGCTCGGATTGCCGGCAGAGCCGGCAGAACTCGCCCGCCAGTCAGGGATGTCCGAAGACACGGTCCAGCGGAGACTACGGGAGTTCATCGAAAAAGGGCTGGTGGTTCCGACGAGCAAGGGACTTCGTATGGTTCGCGACGTGATCCAATTCCATGACGCCAACCTGTCGAGCTCGGACAAATGGGTTGACGGGGAGCTCCTCGATTTGTGGAAGGACTTCTATGAAGTGGAGTTCATGCCCCTCACGGAAAAGCTGTCAGCCATGACCGCAGAATCGTCTGTGAAGAGTGTGAGAATCGTTCCCGCTTGGAAAGCCATCGAGCTCAGCCCGGACCTGCCGGTGACCAAGCTTCCGCCTGAAGAAAACCTGCCTGACCTTGTTAAGGGGGCAGACGTGATTGCCCTGGTTCCCTGCACGTGCCGCCGGTCACTGCGGCGCTGCGATGCCAAGGTTGACGTCTGCGTCCTGTTCAATCGAGGGGCGGAGTACGCCATCAACCGGGGGGCGGGGCGCAAGGTCTCGGCCGACGAAGCCATGGCCATCTTTCGGGAAGGCGAGGAAGCCGGGCTGGTTCACACATGGCCATTTGCGCTCTCCTCCCGCCTGAACGAGATATGCAACTGCTGCAGAGATTGCTGCATCATCTTCGACCCAGGCCTGAAGTTCGGCACCCTGGACTGGGGGCTGGCGAAGAGCCATCTCCGGGCAGAGGTGCATAAGGGAGTCTGCGACGGCTGCCAGGACTGTGTTGAGACGTGCTTTTTCGGCGCCATCGAGATGAAGAAGGACCCGCCGGGCAAGAAGCTCAAGGCAGCGGTAGATCCGGAGAAATGCTACGGCTGCGGAGCCTGCGTTGTGGCCTGCAGTCCTCATGTTCATGCCATAAGGATGAAGCTGCTTGAGTCCTGAAGGGTTCCGGTGCTGCAGCTGTCTCAAGAAAGGTGCAAGGATTCTTGCCACTAAGGGTTGGGGAGCCCCCAATTATTTGTCATTGCGAGCCATTCCTTGAGTACGGCGAGGGGAAGGCAAAGCAATCTCCCCCTCCCCGAGTCCGCTGCGTAGCCTCCGGCTCCTCGCAAGGACACGTTGAGAGAGTGGGGGCCAGGGGGGTGGGAAGAGGGCATGGAGTCATTGCCAGCGGGTTTCGTTTCTCTCTACCCGCACTACAATACTGAGGATAGACCACAGCCGCAAACACAGCGCCTCCGATTGGGCTTTCACTTCCTCGCGGCAGTGGCAGTTCACACCACCATCATGGGTTACCTGTAGCATTCCGTTTCTCACCGTAGTGTTATGGTCTTGACAACGATGATTAATCAGCATATTCTGATTATTCAGCAGCCTTGGATACCGGTGGCAGAAAAGAGGTGGGAATATGGCGACGGGCGTGAAGAAGGCGGTTTGCGGACTTCCGGCAGGCGGGGAAACCAGCTGCTGCAACGTCGAGGCAGTAGTAAGCGTGGATGAGCGCGGCCAGATGGTGCTGCCCAAGGACATTAGGGAGAAAGCCGGCATCAAGGCGGGCGACAAGTTGGCCATCATAGCCATGCGGCAAGAGGGCAAAGTGTGCTGCCTGTCCATGATCAAGGTGGAGGCGCTGGCCGACATGGTGAAGGGCATGCTTGGTCCGGTAATGAAGGAGATTTTCTAGAATGGAGCGAGGTGTTGAGATGAAAGAGCAAGTGATCAAGAAGGCAGTCAGACAACGTTATGCCAGAGCTGCCAGGCAGGGTGGTGGGTGTGGCTGTGTCGCCGCGACTCCCTGCTGTGGGAGCGCCGATGCGGCGCAGAACGTCGGCAAAGCCATCGGATACAGCGATGAAGAAATGCGCGCAGTCCCCGAAGGCGCCAATCTGGGCCTCGGCTGCGGGAATCCAGTGGCATTGGCTTCTCTGAAGGAGGGCGAGGTGGTTCTGGACCTCGGAGCAGGTGCCGGGTTTGACTGTTTCCTGGCGGCCAAGAAGGTGGGTAAGAAGGGGAAGGTCATCGGGGTGGACATGACCCCCGAAATGATCGATAAGGCCAGAGAGAATGCCAGGCGGGGTGGCTATGCCAACGTCGAATTCAGACTCGGAGAGATCGAGAACCTGCCCGCCGCAGACAACTCGGTGGACGCAGTCATATCCAACTGCGTTATCAACCTGGCGCCAGACAAGAAGAGGGTCTTCAGTGAGGCGCACCGAGTTCTGAGACCTGGCGGCCGACTGATGATCTCGGATCTGGTTCTGCTGAAAGAACTCCCTGAGGCCATCAAGGCCTCCATTGAGGCCTATGTTGGCTGTATTTCGGGGGCGATGCTGCGCGACGGCTACCTGGAGGCTATGAGAGAAGCCGGACTCACGGGCGTGAGAGTGGTGGAGCAGACCTCATTCCCCGTTGAACTCATGACCAACGATGAGACGGCCAAGGCGATCATGAAAGATTTGAACCTGACCGACGATAAACTGCGAGACCTGGCCAGCTCCGTCGTGAGCGTGAAGGTCGAGGCGGTCAAACCGAAGAGGCCGGCAAAGCGGGCAGGCCAGGACAAACGCTGACCCGTTTACCGGTGACGATGTGAAAGGCTAGGGAATGAGAAGGATATACCTGGACTATGCCGCCACCACACCCACTCATCCGGACGTCTCGAAGGCCATGAGTCCCTTTTTGAGACACTCCTTCGGCAACCCCTCCAGTATGCATTCTGCCGGCCAGGAGGCCAGGGTGGCGGTAGAGGAGGCTCGAGAGAAGGTCGCCTCGCTTATCGGCGCCGGCAGAAAGGAAATCGTCTTCACCAGCGGCGGGACCGAGTCGGACAACTTCGCCCTGAAAGGGATGGCCTACGCCCACGACGGCAAGCGAAATCACATCATCACCAGCTCCGTTGAACACCACGCCGTGCTGGAGACGTGCAAATTCCTGCAACGGCTGGGGTTCACGGTCACTTACCTCCCGGTGGATGGTTACGGCCTGGTGGACCCCGATGATGTGAAGAGACCTATCACAGAGAGGACTCTCCTCATATCGGTGATGCATGCCAACAACGAAGTAGGCACGGTGGAGCCGATTGCTGAGATTGGCAAAGTAGCCAGGGAAGCCGGCATCTGTTTTCATACCGACGCGGTGCAGACCGCGGGGCACATACCGGTGAAAGTGGACGATCTAAGGATAGATATGCTGGCCATGTCAGCCCACAAGCTCGGCGGTCCCAAAGGCGTTGGAGCACTCTACGTGAGGAAGGGAACGAGAATGGTCTCCTTCGTGCATGGCGGCGAGCAGGAAGAAGGACGCCGGGCCAGCACCGAGAATGTTCCGGGAATCGTGGGCTTCGGCCAAGCGGCGGAGATAGCACAGCGTGAGTCGGACAAAGAGGCGGAACGCCTGACGGCCCTCCGCGACAAGCTGACCAAAGGTCTGATTCAACAGGTGGATCCAGTTCAACTCAATGGCCATCCCACGCGGAGGCTGCCCAACAACGTTAACATGAGTGTTGATGGTGTGGAAGGTGAGCACTTGCTTCTGAACCTCAACGCGCGGGGTATCTGCGTTTCCACCGGGTCCGCCTGCAGTTCCAGCAACTCGGAACCGTCCCACGTACTGTTGGCACTGGGACTCTCCCACGAGCAAGCCCGCGGCTCGATAAGACTCAGCCTGGGACGGGAGACCGCTGAGAGAGACATCGATTGCGTCCTGGCTGTATTGCCTGAGGTTGCAGCCAAGCTGCGCGCCATGCCACCATCAGCAAGAGGCACCGTGGCAGAAGGGGCGGTGGCTGGCAACGCGTTGAGGAACGCCATTCTCAAGTATGAGACAGAGAACCGGACGCAGATGCTGTGCAGGTTCAGCCACTTGAGGTGCCTGACCTGTCCCGCCTCCGGTGTGGGGCAAGGCTGTCTGCTTTCCAAGTGGCAATTGGCCAAACGAGAGAACAGGGCACTAGAAGAAGGACTGTGATCACTGACCGCCTTACAGAACTCTGACCGTGCCCTCAGCGTGTTCACGCAAACGTCTTCACAAAAGCACTGGCCTTGCTCTCTAACCTGAATGGTGACCCGACTTGGATTTGAACAAGATGCCACAGGTTGCCCAACGGGAAGGTGGCATGAAACGTTTTGACTTCATGCGCCGTGATCTACAACCTCTGATCAACGGTCTTCGCCTGCTTTGTCTCGACGTGCAGCGGTCTGTTCGTCTCTGAGAGGGCTTCTCCCCTTTTCACTCGTGGGTAGAAGTAGCCCGCTAGAGCTAGACCCAGGTAGCCGAAGTAGGCGATGACTTCTGCCAGAGAAGGGCTTGTCCTGTAACCAAGAGTTGCGGTCAAGAATTCACCGAAGGTGGATGCCTCAGTCAGGAGACGGCTGCTGTCCCAGATGTGTTCCACCAGAGGTGGAATAGCGCCTGCCTCCTGCAGTTCGCCGATTCCGTGTACCAGTAGCCCGGCTCCGAAGAGAACGAGAAGCAGGCTGGTCACAGTGAAGAAGCTTCGGAGATTGAGCCTAGAGGCACCCCTATAGATTCCAATGCCAATTGCCATGGCTATGCCCAGCCCCAAGATCCCTCCAAGTGCTGACAAGCGTGACGATCCCTGCGCTGTGGTACCCGCAAACAAGAAGAGCGCTGTTTCAATCCCTTCTCTTACCACCGCCACAAAAGAGAGCATGATCAAGCCCAGCGATGAGCGACTGCCAAGAGCCGACCTCATCTGGTCGTGCAGGTGACCTCTGATGTTGGCCGAATGTCTGTGCATCCAAAAGATCATCCAAGAAAGCAAGCCAGCCGCAGTCAAGCTGGCGACCCCCCCAAAGACTTCCTCGACTCTACCTTCGAGTTCACTTGCTGCGAAGAAGATCACACTACCTACGATGACGCTCACCGCTATGGCGAGCGCTGTCCCAAACCACACGCTCCGAACCGCGTGTCGATTGCCGCTCTTCTTCAGATAGGCCAGAATGATCCCCAAGATCAGGGTTGCCTCCAGACCCTCTCTCAGCGTTATCAATAATGAACTAGACACACTTCTCCAGCCTGGATTCCGCCTCTCCTATCGGTAGCGTCGAGAACTCCTTGAATATCCCGATGGCTGCCCCGTTGAGAGACGAACCCCCTTTTCCTCACGTTTCATCGACCACACACACCGATTCTAATCTGCCTCCAGTCTTGCCAAATACGACTTTTGTCCCAACCTCAACGGCTTCTCTGCTCCTGAAAGACGCAGAACACTTTGATGCTGCGGCACCAGGCGTTCTATGCGCCCCAAATGCGCGGATGTACGGGATGGCTGCCCAGCCAGATTGGCTGCACTCGGCGTATTGCCGCCAAAAACACAGGGCGACCCAAGTCGCATACTATGTGCCGATACTCGAATACAATGAGCCATCGTCCTGAAAGTAGGAGGTGCCAAGATGATGTGGGGTTGGAGTGGAGGACTGGGTCTTTGGATGGGTGTCGGCATGCTCTTGATGCTGCTGTTTTGGGCAGGGGTCATAGCGCTGGCGGTTTGGGGCATAGCAGCGTTGGCAAAACGCGCCGACCTGGGATCACAAAGCACGGAGAAAGGAGACGCCTTGAATGCAGCCAAGGAACGTTACGCCAGAGGTGATATCGGCTGGGCCGAATTCGAGCAGATCAAACGAGACCTATCCTGAACTACTGGGAGCTGGGATATCTGGAGCGGGAAGCAAAGTCAAAGCTACACAGACCGCCATAAGGCGATATAACCGGATGGCTTCTTTCTATGACCTGATGGAGAGTGCCATGGAGGGCTTCGGTTATGCCAAATGGCGCAAGCTCCAGTGGAGTAAGGTGGAGGGCAGTGACATCCTCGAAGTCGGCGTGGGTACGGGGAAGAATTTCCCCTACTATTCGCCGGGCCACGAAGTCAAGGCTGTCGACTTCAGTGAAGGAATGCTCGAGCATGCCAAAGCGAAGAGCGAGAGGAACATGGTGAAGGTGCATCTGAGGCAGATGGACGTGCAGAAACTTGAATTCGAGGATGACACCTTCGATACGGTAGTTGCCTCTTTTGTCTTCTGTTCCGTTCCTGACCCGGTTCGCGGTCTGGAGGAAATCCGCCGGGTGTGCCGACCTGGAGGTAAGGTCATCTTGCTGGAGCATGTTCTGAGCGCCAACCGGGTCCTGGGCCGGCTCATGAACCTGGCAAATCCGTTGGTCGTGCGGATGATGGGAGCGAATATCAACCGGCGGACCGTGGACAATGTGGCCAGAAGCGGCCTGACTGTGGAGAAGGTCACTGACCTTAAAGCAGGGATCTTCAAGCTCATTGAGGCCAGGAAGACGGCAACACCCTTCTAGTCGAACCTGCCTTCCTGCACTGGGATTCCAACGTGTGCGGAGCCAAGATGAACATTCTAGTTGTAGATGACGATCCTCAGATCATCAGCTTCCTCAAGCGAGGCTTGATGTATAAGGGATATGCTGTTGCCACAGCCGGTAATGGTGCCGAGGCCTTGGCCAAGGCCCGTGAAAGACAGCCAGACCTCGTCATACTGGACGTCATGATGCCCGGTATTGATGGGATAGAGGTCAGCAAACGACTTCGTCAGGCCGGCAGTGTGCCGATTCTTATGCTTACCGCCAGGGGGACGGTAGTTGACAGGGTGACTGGACTTGAGAGCGGAGCTGACGACTACCTGGTTAAGCCCTTTGCCTTTGACGAGCTATTGGCCAGAATCAGGGCATTGCTCAGGCGCAGTCAACCTACAGAAGGAGAGATTCTTCGCTTCGGCGATCTCTCATTGAACACCGCCACCAGGGAAGTAACGCGCGGAGACAAGATGATAGAGCTGACAGCCCAGGAATTCGACCTGCTGGAGCTCTTGATGCGCCATCCCCGGCAGGTATTGAAGAGGAGCATGATCTACGAAAGAGTATGGGGATATGATTTCGGTGGCGAATCCCACATCATCGAAGTTTACGTGGGCTACCTGCGTGCCAAACTGGAGGCTGGCGGTCAGTCTAGGCTGATCCACACTGCTCGCGGCGTTGGCTACGTACTAAAGGAATGAAGCATGTCAATTCGCTGGCGTCTGACGTTGTGGTTCACTCTGATACTGTGCGCCATCATGGTTCTTTCTGGTACCGTGTTCTATGCTCTATTGCAGGGACACCTTGTCAATGAGGTAGACGGCAACTTGAGGGTCTATTCAGCGCGGGTGCACGGCACACTCCACTCTGACCAAATCCCTCAGCCCCTCGATTTCAGCGTAATCCATTCCAGTCTGCCTATCATAGACGAGTTCGCCTCTCCAGGAATGTACCTCCAGATCGTGGACGGCAACGGCGATGTCGTGACGAAGTCGGACAACCTTGGTGAGCGGGAGTTGCCCGTTGACCAGTCGATTCTGAACCGAGGACTCGAGGGAAACGTCGCCATTGGAACCGTTGCCTCCGGCAGCGGCAGTGTTCGAATCATGGCCTCGCCATTGTATCTGAACGACCAGACCCTTCTATTGGAAGTGGCCGAGTCGACAAAGCACCTAGATACCACCATGAGCGAGGTCAGATGGTCTCTACTGGCTGCGATATCGTTGGCTTTCGTGCTGGCTGGAGCCTCGGGGTGGGTGATTGTCCGGCGCGCCTTGTCTCCAGTGGAGCGAGTCACCAAGGCAGCCCGGGACATCGAAACGGGTTCTGATCTCGGCCGCCGAGTGGCGTACAGCGGCCCGGCGGATGAGGTCGGTCGCCTGGCCGCCACTTTCGACCATATGATTGAGCATCTCGAGAGAGCGTTTCAATCTCAGAAGCATTTTGTGGCCGATGCCTCCCATGACCTGCGGGGTCCCCTGACTGCCATCCAGGGGAATCTGGATCTGCTCAAGTTTGATGACCTGAATCCGGAAGAGCGTCAGGAATCGCTTAAGGCAGTTGAGGCAGAGACGTGGAGGATGGCCAGCATTGTCAGCGACCTGGCGGTCCTGGCCGAGCTTGAGTCAGGCCATTTGGAGAAGCAAGAAGATGTCTCACTGAAGGGAACGCTGCTCGATACCCGGGAATGGGCAGGACTGTTGGCCGGTAACCGAAGAATTGTCATAGAGCGCCAGGATGATTTGTGGGTGAAGGGCAGCGCTCATCGGCTGGAGCGGCTGTTGAGGAATCTGGTAGGCAATGCGATCAAGTATACGCCGGATGGTGGCACCGTAACGCTGTCTTTGTTTCAAGATGGCGACTGGGCCTGCCTGGAGGTATCTGATACCGGTATCGGCATCGCCCCTGAGCATCTACCGCACATCTTCGACCGCTTCTACCGCGTGGATGAGGCTCGCACCCGGGGTGATGGAGGATCCGGGCTGGGTCTGGCTATCGTCAAGGGCATCGCCGAACAACATAGAGGAAGGGTAACAGCGGCGAGTGAGCCGGGCAAGGGCAGCAGGTTCACGGTGTGGCTGAGACTCTGATCAATTTCTGAGGATCCTCTAATCTAGTCCTAAGCTTGGGCCTATATACTGAGGGTGGCTTTGAGAGGTCACCCCCCTTTCCAGGCTAGAGAAGCCCACCCGAAAAGGTGGGCTTTCTTCGTACTGTCCCGTCAGGTCCTTACCCTTTGCCGGGGGTTTGGGAGTCTACTTCACCCTCACCTTCATCCTCTCCCATCTAGGGAGAGGAGCGTTCTCCGGAAGTGCAGGAGACCTCCTGCCGGGGGCTTGGTCGTAGACTCGCCTCAGGATGAGGGATGTCCCCCGGTTTCAAGACTCCCCCCAAGATCGAAGATCCCCCTCAGGAGGAGTGGGGGAGCGAGGGGGATGAAAGAGACTGTGGAGACAGCCTCTGACCAACCTCCACCTTACCGAGATTGCCGCGCCGCTTCCGGTTCCTCGCAAGGACAGGTTGAAGGCCGAGTGGGGGTCAGGGGGTCGAAACCGCGTACGGAGACACTGCCTTCAACTCCTTCCCACCGGGCTATCTACGACCGCACCTGTGCCACTGCAAAGCCGCGCGACCGCCAGATTTGGGGTACAATCAACGCAGTACTTTCGGGAGGATACGGCCATGGACGACTACGAGAAACTGCGGCAGATTCTGGACAAACACCTCGCGGGCGCCCCGCCTTCGCCGAGACTCGATCAGATCCTGAGGATCCTGTTCACGCCGGAGGAAGCCCGGGTGGCGGTGGGCATGATATTCGCGCCCACGCCGGTAGAGGACATCGCCGCCAGAAGCGGTGTTCCAGTGGCAGAGACCAGGGCGCGATGCGAGTCCATGGCCAGCAAAGCTATCGTCTTCAGCCGGGAGAAGAATGGAATCATGGGCTACTCGCTGCTGCCGACCATCCCCGGCCTGTTTGAGTTCCCCTTCATGAAAGGCGGCGGCGAGCCGATGCACCAGGCACTGGCGAAACTATGGGAGGAGTATCACCGTGAAGGCCTGGGGAACTCTTTCGCCAGCAGTCCGACCCCGATTACCAGGGTGATTCCGGTGGAAAAGGCCATCGACACCCGGGTCGAAGTCCTGCCCTTCGAGGTCATCTCCAAGATGCTCGACCGGAATGAGACATTTGCGCTGGCCGCCTGCGCCTGCCGCGTGAGCGTGGGAGCCTGCCAGGGGCCGAGGGACGTGTGCCTGATATTTGATGCCACCGGCCGCTTCCTGATTGAGAGAGGGTTTGCCCGGGAAATCACCAGGGAGGAAGCGCTGGAGGTAGTGCGCCGCGCGGAAGAAGCGGGCCTGGTGCATACGACCAACAACAGCCAGGACCGCCTGAGCCTCATCTGCAACTGCTGCCCCTGCTGCTGCACCATCCTGCGTGGGCTCACACAGCTCCAGAATCCCAACGCCTTCGCTGTCAGCCGGTGGTGCTCCGAGGTTGACCCGGACCTCTGCAACGGATGCGGGATATGTGAGGACGAGCGCTGCCCGGTATCAGCCATCAAGGTCAGAGAGTCGATGGCAGAAGTTGACCGGGATCGATGCATCGGGTGCGGCCTTTGTGTTACCAAGTGCGACGCCGAAGCGGTTCACCTGGTCCCGCGCCGGCATCCGCCTGATCCTCCGCAGACGATCGTGGAGATGGGCCTGAAGATAGCGACGGAGAAGGGCAAGGCGGAAGACTTCATCAAGCTTATGAGGCGCAGCACCTAGTCCTTCCTTCTTGAGCCCCACCTTTGAATGACTCTAACAAAGACCGGCTTCAGGGGATTGTACCTGAGACCTTTCTGCATAATGATCCTGATGATGAGGCGGATCAGGAAGGCTTCCAGGATGACAATGCCTGCAATGATACATAAGTCAGCCACATTGAAGACCGTGCTGACATACCCACCGGATGAGATCACCTCGATGAAATCAGTAACGTGACCCTGGACAATCCGGTCTACCAGATTGCCCAGTGAGCCGCCGACGAACAGCCCGGTGCCAACATTAAGCAGCTTGCTTTCGGATCGCTTGAATCTCCAATAGAGGACGAGGGAAGCGAATATCATGCCGAGAGGCAAAAGCAAGGAGACAGTGGATGAAGCCGAAATCCCAAAGACCAGGCCGGGATTGGCGACGTGGGTTAGGCGAAGACGACCCTCATGAGGTATCGACTCTCCCAGCAGCAGGCACTGTTTGACCAGCAGTTTTGTTAGTTGATCCAGCTCCAGCGCCACAAGAGCCAGAAAAGGGGCTGTCTGCACTTGATGCCACAGACCTGGCACTTTGGTGTCCCTGCCAACTATCAGCTTCCTCATGAATGACTCAGCAGATTCGAGACATCCGGACCGCCAGACCTGCAAGCATGGAATCTACCACTGAATGAGATTCACGTGATCCCCCAGAACTGATCCGGGCGAGATGCTGCACCTTACCGCAATGGAACTGCGCCCGGTCTATCCCGCCGGCTGGTCACTGGCATTCCTGGCCCCAGCCTTCTTCGCCTGTTTATCCTGATACATCTGGTTGTCGGCCTCTTTCATGATTTCGTCCAGCCGGCAGCCCTCATCACCAGTTGCCGCACCAACAGAAAGGCTCAGAGCAGTCCCCCGGTATTTGCTGTTGTGGATTGCCAGCATGTCTCTGACGCGTGCCAGAGCTTTCTCTGCGGCAGATCTGTCTGTACCGGGAAGGAGCACCGCAAACTCATCACCCCCGATTCTAGACGCCACATCTTCAGCACGGAAGGCGGCCACCAACACCGCCGCCGCCCGCCGCAGGAGCGCATCCCCGGCTTGGTGCCCCTGGGTGTCATTGACCGCTTTCATGCCATCCACATCAGCCATAATCACGCTTACCGGGAATAGGCCCCCAGCGCGTTCCATCCTGGCGAACTCCCCCTCAAAATGGGCCCGGTTGTATAAATCGCTGAGCGCATCGTGGCTGCTGACGTACTCCAGCCTCTTCTCCGCTCGCTTGCGCACGGTGACGTCCCGCACCATGACCAGGGCTTCATTCTCGCGGCTCGCCGCTACCCGGGCCTCGTAGAAGGCGGTATCACCGTTCAACGGAACTTGAATCTCGAACAACTGCGTTTCTCCGGTCTGCAACGCCTGCTTCACAAAAGGCAGCCCCCAGTGAACCACTTCTGCCGATAGTACCTTGTATTGAGGCAACTCCTGATACGGTTTGCCATCCGTGGATCTGACTTGAGTCCTTGGCGGGCCATCTGCCTCAGTGGCTCTCGCATCGAGAATGGTGCCATCTCCGCCAACTCGAAACATCAGGTCCGGTATCGCATTCAGAAGTGCCCGCTTCTCAGCTTCCCTTTCGGCCAGTTCCTGCTGCGACCTGTCCAGCGAGGCCAGCATACCGTTGATAGCTTCACCCAATCTCGAGACTTCATCCTTTCCCTCGACTGCCACCCGCTCGGTCAGATCACCGGTTTCACGTACGCTGTCTACGCCTTTGCTGAGGCCGAGCAAACGAGAGAGAATGACCCGGTTCATCAGGATGATGACCACCAGGGCAAACCCCGCAAATGCTGCGGCGAGATAGGCTATGAGCCAGTAGACTGTCTGCTGTCCCTGATGGTAGATATCGCGGGGCATGTCCGCCCTAATTATCATCGCCGGGTTGCCGTAGACGTCATTCATCAAGCCGTATCCGGCCACGCTGTCCCCGCTCAGCGGGTGGGTGACCACAGGGGCGTCGTCCGACAGCTGGGACTGCACGGCCAGGAAGTCTTCCGGCATCTGTGAATCGTCCAGACGGTGCAGGGCGAGAGACAGATGTGTCTGCTCTGCCAGTCTTGCCACCTCCGCAGCATCAAGAAACCGGGCGAAGATCGCCCTGCCTTGAATGGGTCCGTAGATCGAATCGACGTTAGCCGGGAACGATTGGACAAGCAAGGTCGTTTCTGGCAGAACAAGTATCCCTGTTGTGGAAACACTGTCCAATTCTGGAGGTATCGAAAGCGGGCTGTCAGCCCGCATGAGCTCTTCAGTGAATCCGACTGGGAAAGGTATGGGCTGACCCGTCTGCAGATCGTATCCCATGCCCACAGGGGCCTGCCCGGGTGTTACAATGAAAGCGATGTAGTTGAGGCCCATGACGACGAAGGATGGCCCCTCAAATTTGACCTCCATGTGCGTCCCCTGCTCGTCCTGGACCCACGCGACAGACCCGCTCTCAAAAGCCATCGGGCCAAAGGTGATGTTCATGCTGGTGAAGTCTGTGTACAGGGCGCTGACGGCCCGTTCAGTGTTCTGGCTGGTATTCTGTCTCTCCAACTCAGCGAAACGCTTCATCAGGACGGTTTGCGACACTATGAATGTCATGACCAGTGCGGCCGCAAAGCCAACACAGATCATCAGTATGGCCTTGTTGCGCAGACTCATCGCTGCCTCTTCCGATGATACATTTCAGTCACGCATTCCGGAGGCTTTCGTGCTGCGTGTTCAAACCATCCGACCCATTGGACCTTCAATTTTCGAACCTGAACCCTTTCTCGGCGAAGACCCTCAGACCAGTGATTCCTGTCCCTCTCAACTTCCCGGCCACATCATCCACCGTCAGTCCGACAGTGGCTCGCGCTCGCACTCAGCGATAAGCCTCCGCCTCGTCCGCGGGCTTCTGCTGGCGTTGCCGAGCACTGTTCGAGACATGCCAGACATGACTCTTCCCAGGCAGAGGTCCCGTCAGTATACGGAGGCAGTGTTACCGTAGCGTATCAAGAGAGCCTGTAGACCTCACATTTTCTTCTCCGACGGCTGCCGGAACTCTCTCATCTCCTTCTCGACATGGAGCCCAAGCACCACAGGCTAATCCCGACTCTGGTCTTCTCCGGATGCCGGCAATGATGTAGAATGGGCCAGGACTCCAGAGCACTTCATTTCGGAGTGAGCCTCACGAGCAACACTCTGGCGATGGTTTCTATCGAGGCCACCTTATCGACGAAGTGACTGCAAGAGGGAGGCATATGGACGCGAGGACGAGCTACTACCAGAAGCCCTGGTTGAAATTCTATCCCGCAGGGGTTCCAGAGACCATTGAAATACCGGACAAGTCTCTGCCTCAAGTGTTCGACGAGGTGGCTGCCAAGTACTCAGGCAGGGACGCCGTAATATTCTATGGCAACAAGATCAGCTACGGAAAGCTGAAGGAAGACGTTGACAGATTCGCCGCTGCTCTCCACGCACTGGGAGTCGGCAAAGGGGACAAGCTGGCCCTCTATCTGTTGAACAGCCCTCAATTCATCGTGGCCTATTTCGGCGCCCTCAAGGCCGGCGCTACCATTACCCCGATCAGCCCGGTCTACACCAGTATCGAGATCAAACACCAGCTTCAGGACAGCGAAGCCAACAATATCATTTGCCAGGATTTTCTCTATGACAACGTTGAGCGGGCGGGCGTGAAGCTGAAGAATGTCATCATAACCGAGATCGGGGAGTACCTGCCCGCATCAAGAAGAATGCTTGGCAAGAGCATTCTGGGGCGATATGGGAAGACGGAGCCGATGTCACCGAAAGCCATTAAAAGCCTAGGGCTCCATCGATTTCAGAACCTGCTCAAGAAGTACCCGCCGCAGCCACCGCAAATCGAAATCAATCCCAGGGAGGATATCGCCGTACTTCCCTATACCGGTGGAACCACCGGTATGCCGAAGGGAGCCGTGCTGACTCACCGCAATCTGCTTGCCTCCCAGATGCAGTGCCGTGCCTTCCTTCCAACGCTGGAGGACGGCAGAGAGGTGGTCCCGGCGCTGCTGCCCTTCTACCACATCTACGGTCAGGTGGTCGTCATGTTGAACGGCCTGACCATGGGTGCCACCCTTGTTCTCTTCACCACGCCTGACTTTGATGAAGTCCTGGAGTCCATGGAAAGGTACAAGGCCACCACGTTCTTCAGCGTCCCCACGGCATATCAGTTCCTGAAAAACTACGATAAGACCGGCAGGTTCAACTGGAAGGACCTCAAGATAATCACCAGCGGCGCGGATACCCTGCATGAGTCAACCATCAAGGAATGGGAGAGAAGGACGGGGTCCAAGATACAGGAGGGCTACGGCTTGACTGAGTGCAGCGCGGTATCCCACCTCAACCCGCTGGGAAGGTCGAAGATCGGCTCATTCGGCGTGCCCTTGCCGAACGTTACCGCGGCGGTAGCGAACTATGAAACCAATGAGTTCGTTCCCGCCGGCGAGATTGGCGAGATGCTACTCCAGGGCCCCAATATCATGAAAGGTTACTGGAAGAGGCCGAAGGATACCCAGGATGCCGTGATAGAGATCGATGGCAAGGCATGGCTCAGAACCGGAGACCTGGTGAGGATGGACGATGAAGGTTACTTCTTCTTCTTTGACCGGAAGAAGGACATGATCAAATACAAAGGGTACTCGGTCTTTGCCCGTGAAGTGGAAGAGGTTCTTCACCAGCATCCTCAGGTGAAAGCGGCCGGAGTGCTCGGAGTCCCCGATCCCACAGTCGGCCAGGTAGTCAAGGCCATCGTGGTTCTCCAGCCCGAGGCGAGAGGGAAGCTGTCCGAGGAGGAAATAACCAAGTACTGCGCTGAGAAACTGGCTCACTACAAGGTCCCCAAGATCGTGGAGTTCAGGGGCGAGCTTCCCAAGACGGATGTGGGGAAGGTCTCCCACAGAGAGCTGCGAGAGGAGCTTGAAGAGTCGTGAGTCCGGGCAGTTCTTTTCTTGAGGTTGAGAGTCTGACCAAGCATTTTGGAGGTCTGACCGCGGTTAAGAGTGTCAGCCTACAAGTCAACAAGGGCCAGATCGTGGGCCTGATAGGTCCGAACGGCGCAGGCAAGACAACGTTGCTCCGCCTAATAACCGGAATCCTCAGACCTGATTCGGGCAGGGTCAGGTTCAAGGGCAAGGACATCACCAGGGCCAAGACCTGGGACATCGTCAACCTGGGCATCGCCGGCACGTTCCAGGTCACCAGACCCTTCCGTCATTTGCCCATCATCGCCAATGTGATGGTAGCCTGCCTTTCACCCAGAGCCATGAAGAAGGGGGAGTGGGTCAAGACAGTCGAAGCCAGGGCGCTGGATGCCCTGGAATTCGTGGGCATCTCCGACCTTGCCCGCGAGCCGGCTTCCTGTCTCTCCCATGGCGACCTCAGGCGTCTGGAAATGGCCCGCGCCATTGCCACGGACCCCGAGCTGCTTCTGCTGGACGAGCCGTTCAGCGGACTCAACCCCGCGGAAACGGATCTGCTGGCCAAGTCGATACGGAGACTCCATAAAGGGGGCCGGTTCGGCAGATTGCACAGCGAGGGACCTACCATGATCATAGTCGAACACAAGCTGTCTGAGCTCATGAGAATAGTGGACAGGGTGATAGTGCTGGACTTCGGCGAGTTGATCGCCGACGGGCCCCCGGACCAGGTAGTCAAGAATGAGAGGGTGATCGAGGCCTGTATCGGCAAGGGGGTTTGCTGAGTTGCTTCTCGAAGTAGCCAATCTGAAGGTCTGCTACGGCACGGCCATGCTGTTGAGCCAGGTGAGCCTGAGCGTTGACCGGGGGGAACTGGTCAGCCTGGTGGGCCCTAACGGGGCCGGCAAATCAACGCTGCTCCGCGCCATAACCGGACTGGTGAAATGGGAGCGCTCCATCATGAAGGGAACGCGGGCCGGCGACATTACCCTTGAAGGTACGGTGGATTTCAACGGAGAGAAGATGGACTCCCTGAAACCGCATGAGATCGCCAAGAGGGGTCTGGTGCATTGCCCTGAGAGGGCGCGGGTGTTTCCCGAGATGACGGTGATGGACAATTTGAGGGCCGGTGCCTATCTGTGCAAGAACAAAGATGAGATCAGCAGGAACCTGGAGCAGGTGCACAAGCTGTTTCCGGTGCTCAAGGAACGGGGCAACCAGATATCCGGAACACTATCAGGAGGCGAGCGCCAGATGCTGGCCATAGGACGGGCGCTCATGATGCGGCCAAAGCTGCTATGCATTGATGAACCTTCCACCGGTCTATCCTCCAAGCTGAAAGCCGAGCTGTTCCAGCGGATTAGAGAGATTCGCGACACAGGCATCGCCCTGTTGCTGGTGGAACAGGATGTCCATGCTGCATTCGGACTCGCTACGAGGAATTACGTTCTCTCCCACGGAAGGGTTATCGCTCATGGCACCGGTGAGGAACTGCTGCGGGATGAAACCATAAGGAAGACGTACCTGGGCTTGTAGATACCACCTCAACGCAGTTCTGCCATGCATACCCTGCATTTCCGGCGCCAGGCCACATTCTGCAGCTTGCATCTGGGACATACCTTTTCCGTCTTGTCCCGCAGCCATGTGGTGAGGCCCTGCGGCATGAAGAGGAGTACGATCAGCACGATGCAGGCAAAGATGAGCAATCTTGCCTCAGAAAGCTCTGCCAGGTAGCTGATGGGCGGCCCTTTCTCTGAAAGTCGACCGAGGTACCTGATCAGCACAAACTCGGTGAACGGGTACAGGATCAGCACGCCCGCCATGGGTCCATAGATAGTCGCAATTCCACCGAAAACCGCCCAGATGATCACCTGGAAGGAAAGAAGCAACTCCAGCGTCGATGGGCCTGCCGCCTTGAGGAAGTGCGCGTAAAGGCCACCTGCGATTCCGGCAAAGAGTCCACTCAAGCAGAAAGCCAGGAGCTTGTACCGGGTAGTGTTTATTCCGGACGCCCGCACAGTGACCTCGTCCTCGCGTATGGCATGGAAGATGAGCCCGATCTTGGAATCGGTGATCTTCCACATGATGAAACCCAGGACGATCATCGAGGGGATGGCGATGTAGTACGAAGCCACTCTCGACCCGGACAAAGGGTCTATCCCGTAGCTGATGCCCAGTTCGCCCTCAGTAACATTGTGAATGTTGGCGTATACCACACCCACCAGGATGAGCGGAAAAGCGAGCGTGGCGAAGGCCAGATATGTGCCCCGCAACCTCAAGCACGGTATGCCCACAACCAGACCGGCCAGAACGGCGGCAAGGGCACCCAGTGGAATAGTGGCCCAGGGCGCCCAACCCAGGTCCCGGTTAAGGATAGCTGCCGTATAGGCGGCGACTCCGAAGAACAAGGCATGTCCGAAGTTGATCTGACCCGTGAAGCCTGACAGTAGATCCCAGCTCGCGGCGAAGATGGCGAAGATACTGGCGAGAATCAATACCCGGAGAATGTACGGCTCCTGCGAAATGACGGGGAACAAAAGAAGGAGAAGGCAAACGAGAAGGACTGCGGTCCTGCCGGGGAGCACGAGAATCTCACCTCTCAACAACTTGAGCGGCCTGGTGATATAGCCTGCCAGTACGTTCATCCTCTCTCTTCCTCGAAAACCACGCCGAAAAGGCCCTCAGGCTTGATCAATATCACCACAAGCATGATGGCCAGAGCCACAGATGCTTTAAGATAAGCTCCCTCTTTCCACTGGAAGACCACCGCAGTCTCAGCGAATCCAAGAACCAGTGCTCCTATGAGACTGCCTTTGAGGCTGCCCAATCCTCCCAAAACCACAACGGCCAGAATCATCACCAGAGGATGGGTCCACATCCACGGAGTCAGTACGGCTAGAGGAGCTACCAGGGCACCGGCGATCGCCGCCAGGCCGACCGAGAGGGCCATGGTGAGCATTTCCATACGGGGAACATCGATTCCCATGAGGTTAGCCACTTCTCTGTCCTGGGCGATTGACCTGATGGCGATACCGGACTTGGTCTTCATCAAGAAGCCCCAGGTAGTTACCAGCAGCACAATCACCACGCCCAGTGTCAGGAGTTGTTGATTGAGCACCGTAGCGCCAAAGATTTCCCTCGACCCGGAGATGAGTTTGGGAACTCCTTGCTGCTGGCCTCCAAATCCCTTCAGTATGGCTTCCTGTATTATCACCGCCATGGCTATGGTCACTATGAGGGTCGTCGCCTCATGCTGACGAACTCTGACTATGAGCAGTCTGTAGCTGATTGTTCCCAGGACGGTCACTATAACGACGGCCAGGATGATGGAAACGTAGAGATTGAGACCCACGGAACTGGCGAAGTAGTATATCAAGTAAGCTGCCAGCATGTAGAAGGCGGTGTGTGAGAGGTTAGCTATGCGTGCGACCCCGAATATGAGCGAGAAGCCTACGGCCAGCAGAGCATAGACTCCGCTGGCGACGAGCCCGTATATCAGTATGTTCTCTGCCACAGGCTGTCCAAACCGGAAGTCCAGCAATATCCATGCATCCCCCCGGCGAGGCCTCGCCGGGGGGATGCTCTTTGTCTGGAGCTGCTCCTACGTATTCCTCAAGCTAGGTGGCAGACCGCATCCGCAGACGCCCGGTCATGAATTCCACGGTTACGTCCAGTAGTCGATTACCCACGGAGGTAGCTTGTAAGCCACAATACCTCCGTATTGGACTCCCTGCCAGGAACCATCTGACGGCGGCCAGACGCCCTTGAGTTTGCCGTCCTGCCACTGTACGCCTACGCCGGTTACATAGCCGGGTCCCCAGGTTACATCGTGTTTGCTGCTGAAAACAAAGCGGCCTCCGGTGCCGATGTAGTCCGTCTTTTCCAGTTCCACAACGATGTCGTCTTGGACCAGGCTGTCGGCTCTCTCGATGGCCTCCTTTAGGATGTACATCGCGTCATAGGTTCCCGCATTGTAGGTTGGAGCCTCACCCATCTCTTCGATGAACGCATCCATGAATGCCGCAGTCTTCTCGGTTAACTCTACATCGCGAGCATAGACGTTCAGGGTCATCTCGTAATTGCCCAGTCCGCCCGTGTTCGTGATGAAACTGTCCGCCTGGGCCATCACATTGATACCGACCGAGGCCGCCGGTATCTTCAAGTCTTCCCATTGCTTGCCGTAGACTATGCCCACTGTCCCCGAGAGAGCGGTCATAATCATGTTGGCACCTGAGTCTTTGATAGCCTGAAGCTCCGCTGTGAGGTCCGAAGCCTTATCCGAGGGCTGCCAGACACCCACCACCTGGATTCCCTGGGGGGGAAGATACGCCTGGGCAGCGGCCACTATGGCTTCCGTCCATGATGCTTTCTCGGCCAGGACCGCCAGTTTGGGTGCCTTCTTGAGTTGTGCACCTACGTTCTTAGCCACTGCTCCCACCAGCAGGAAATTCATTTGCCCCAGGAAGGTATTGTTGAATGGGGTGACCCTGAACCAGTATTTGTAACGATCGTAGTCCGCGGCCACCTTGTCGCTCATTTTCGTTTCACTCGAACCGCAGACCATGAATATCGTCTGGTAGTCCATGGCCATTTCCTGCACCAGCAGTGCAGCCTCGCTCCTGATCGTGCCCATCAGAACATCCACCTTGTCAACAGTGATCGCTCTCTCTGCCGCGCTGGCAGCGTC
>Ga0315291_10000263_pt1 | contig 67696 bp, 61 predicted proteins | sample YL17G12_20_MG_FD_203070 | JGI IMG/M metagenome (GOLD analysis project Ga0315291, IMG submission 203070) | Sediment microbial communities from Yellowstone Lake, YNP, Wyoming, USA - YL17G12_20 | ecosystem: Environmental > Aquatic > Freshwater > Lake > Sediment | place: USA: Wyoming | collected... | reverse complement strand
GTAAAATGGGGGCTGGTCGGTTTTGGCGAACAGGCCAAACGGATGGTCGGTTCTTTGAAGAAGCTCAAGGATGTTGAAATCGCGGGAGTGTGCTGCTCCAGCGAAGAACGGGGCCAGGAGGCGAAGGAGTTCCTTGGGGTCCGCGTTTACGGCAAATTCGCCGACTTTCTTTCGGACCCGGAAATCCAGGTGGTATATATCGCAACGCCTCATCACCTTCACACGCCCCAGGCCTTCAAGGCGGTGGAGGCCGGAAAAAACGTGCTGGTGGAAAAGCCCATGGCGCTGAGCATGGACGGCGCGCACAAGCTGATTGACGCGGCCGGTAAAAAGAAAGTGATCCTGGGGGTTAACTTTGCTCTGCGCCAGCACCCGGGGCTGCAGGAGATCAAGCGGGATATCCAGGACAAGTGCCTGGGAAACATCATTCAAATCCACGCGCACCTTTCCCGCTCAACCTGCCAGGGCGAAGGCTGGAGGGGGGACCAGTTCCACTCCGGGCCCATGTGCCTGATGGACCTGGGGGTGCAGGGGATTGACCTGGCGGTCTGGTTCACCGGGGAGCGCGCCCAGGAGGTTGCAGTCATCGGCCGGGGCGGCAGGGATGATCATACGCTCAACGTCTCAGCCATGGTCTCCATCTATTTCCCTTCCGGGGCGCAAGCCGCGGTGTCCTGCAGCAACATGTCCGGAGGCGCCGGCAACTTCATAGCGGTCCGGGGCTCGGAAAAGCAGGTGTTGGTGGAAATGAATTGGCCGGAAGGGGACGGTTCGGTTAGAATTCGAAAGGCTCAATCGGGCCGGGAAGAGGAAAAACGTTATGACCCGATGGACTTGTGCATGGTAACGGCGCAAAATTTCAATTCGGCGGTTCAGGGCCAAATGACTTTTTCGCCCTGTTGTGTGGAAACCTATCCGGTGGTGGAAGCCACTTGCGCGGCGATAGAATCTCTCAAGGGCGGCAGGAGCATCCGCGCCGGGCAGGTGCTCCGGGTATTCGGGATGCGTTTTTAGGGCAAATAATTTCAGGAGGAGTTGACATGATCAGGGAGTGGTTTGATTTCAGGGGCAAGGTTGTGCTGGTCACGGGCGCGAGCCGGGGGATCGGCGAGGCGCTGGCTAGGGGCTTTTGCGAACTGGGGGCGGAGGTCGTGCTGAGCTCCCGCAAGCAGGAAGCGCTGGACAAGGTGGCCGCGGAGATCAACGCCTCGGGGGGCAAGGCGTTCGCGCTCGCCTGCCACGTGGGCAAGGCCGAGGACCGGCAGAAGCTGGCGGACGAGGTCTTCAAAAAATACGGCAAGGTCGACGTGCTGGTCAACAACGCGGCGACCAATCCTCTTTTCGGCCCGGCCATGAACGCCACCGAGGACGCCTGGGACAAAATTTTTGAGGTCAACCTCAAGGGGCCTTTCCTGCTCACCCGCGCGATTGCGGCCAAAATGATCGAGAAGGGCGGCGGGGCCGTCGTCAACGTCGCGAGCGTGGCGGGGATCAAGCCCATGATGGGGCTGGGGGTTTACAGCATTTCCAAGGCCGCGCTTTTGATGATGACCAAGGTGCTCGCCTCCGAGCTGGGCGAAAAAGGCATCCGGGTCAACGCCGTGGCGCCGGGGGTGATCAAGACCCGGTTCTCAGAGGCGCTCTGGAAAAACGATTTCATCCGCAAGGTGGTCGAGTCGTCCAGCCCGCTCGGCAGGCTCGGAGAAGTCGATGACGTGGTCGGCGCGGTGGTCTTCCTGGCCAGCGACGCCGCCAAGTACATCACCGGCGAAACCGTGGTCATTAACGGAGGCACCGGGCTGAAGGGGGCATGAGCCTTGCGCAATAAGACCCGATGGCTTATCCTCTGCGGCCTGCTCTGGGCGCTGACCGCGTCCGCGCCGGCGCGAACCGAGTTCCCCTCCGCCGACGAGCGGCAACTGGCCGATTACACCATCAAAAACCGGCAACTGGTCTTCACCGTCTGCCTGGCCGGGAACAAAGCCCGGCACCGCGCCGTCTCCAATCGCTTGAACAACTCCACCTATTATATGGAGGGCGAGGACTTTGTGCTTGAGTTCGAAGGCCGGACCGTCCTGAGCTCGGAAATGGACGTGGACAAGGTTGAACCCGGCCCGGACAGCATCAGGCTTTACATGACCGGCCGGGAATTCCCGGTGGAAGCCCTGCTCGAATTCCGCCTGCAGGGATCAAACCACTGGCTGGAAAAAGTCGTCTCGGTGCGCGCAAGCTCCGGAAGGGAATTCCTCAAAAGCGTCCGGTTGATCGATTTGCGCAAGGGCACCGAAGAGCCGCGGACTTTCCCGGGGCCGGGCCAGCCGGTTTACAAGAAGAGCCGTTTTTTTGCCGTGGCCTATCCGCTGTCGGAGGCGGAGGTCAGGGGCGGCGAAGTCAGGATCGGGCACGAGGTCGGCCAATGGATCGGCCGCGAATGGTACCGGTGCCATCCCGCGGTGGTGGGCGTTGCCGAGGACAACAAGACTGCGAAATATTTTTTCAAGTATCTTGAGCTGACCCGCCACCGTCCGCCGCGGCCCTATCTCCTTTACAACACCTGGTATGACATGCCCGGGACGGTCAACAGCCAAGACACGGTGAAAGCCGTCCAGGGCATTAAAGCAAACCTGACCGGCCCCTATGGCGTCAAGCTGGACGCGGTGGTGCTGGACGACGGCTGGGACAACAAGCAAAAGCTCTGGCAATTTGACTCCCGGAAATTCCCGCAGGGGATAGCGCCGGTGAGAGAGTCGGCCGCGGAAATAGGCGCGAAGCCCGGGATGTGGTTCAGCCCGGCCGGCGGGTATGGGGCGTGGAAGAACCAGAGGCTCCGGGGCACCTGGGGACAGGGCTACGAGAAGAACTTTACAGCCGGAGTGATCTCCGGCGGGTTCTGCCCCGCGGGCAAGAAGTATCACCAGGCTTTTGAAAGCAGGGTGCTGGAGTCGGTCAAAAGCGGCGTAACCTATTTCAAACTGGACAACATCGGCTCGAAGTGCGGCTCGCCGTCGCACGGCCACCGGCCCGGGGATTACTCCAGGGCCGCGGTCACCGACGCGCTGATCGAGGTGATGGATGACGCGCACAAGATCGATAAGGACGTTTTTTTCAACATCACGGTCGGGACCTGGCTTTCGCCCTTCTGGCTCCAATACGCGGACTGCGTCTGGATGGGGGGCATGGATTACAGCTTTGCCGGGCCCGGGTCTCGGCGCGAGCAGTCAATCACCTACCGCGACCGGAGGCTTTATAAAGAGTTGCGCGAAAACAACTACCAGTTCCCAATCAACGGCATGATGACCCACGGCGTGATCAAGGCCAAAACCAACTTCAAAGACCCGGAGCCGATTGCCGAATTCGAGCACGACGTCATCGTCTACCTCGGCCGCGGCATCTCGATGTGGGAACTCTACATCTCGCCGGAGGCGCTCTCCGGGGAGGAGTGGGCCGTGCTCGCCAGATGGATCAAGTGGGCGGGCGACAACCGCCAAATCCTCCAAGACTCGTCCATGGTCCTGGGCGACCCCAACCGGCTCGAGCCCTACGGGTACCTCCACCGCAAGGATAACCAGGCAATCCTGGTGCTGCGGAACCCCTCGGACAAATCGCAAGCAGCAACCGTCAATGCCGCTGACCTCGGCCTCAACAGCCTTGAGCAAGCCCGGCAGGAATATCCGTCGCCCCGGGATTTCAGAGTTCAGAATTCAGAATTCAGAATTGACCTGGCGCCGTTCCAGGTCTCGGTGTTCAGGATTCAGTAATCTATTCCGACTCAAATTCCGTCTCGAATTCAGTTCCAGGCGCGGACGCGGGCAAATAGTCCGCGGACAGCCGCGGCAAGGCATAGAACATATCCGCGAAAAGATTCTTGCCCACGGGGGAAGAATTGTGCTACAATTTACGCGCATTTGCAGCGGTCTATGTGCGAAGGCGTTGATTTTAAGACCGGAAGGAGGCACTCATGGCGGAGAGAGTGGGGATTGTGGCGGTGGCTCAGACCAAGTTTGAGAAGAAGAAAGGGGACCAGCGCTTCCAGGAGATGATCTGGGAGGTGGTCAAGGAGGTCCGGGAGCAGACCGGCCTTTCCTTCGGCCCGGGACAGATCGACAACGCGGTGACCTGCTCGGACGACTTCTTTGACTGCCGGACCATTTCCGACGCCCCTATGGGCGACCTCCTGGGCGCGCATTACGGCTCCGAGGAAAAGGCTGCGCAGGACGGTCTTCAGGCGGTTTTTTACGCGGCGGCCGCGGTGGCCTCGGGTCATTCGGAGATCACGATTGTGGCGGGCCATTGCAAGGAAAGCCAGTCGGACCGGAACATGATCACCCACTGCGCGTTCGACCCGATCTTCTCGCGCCAGGTCGGACTTGATTACTTGAACGCGGCCGCGCTCCAGGCCCGGGCGTATTACGAGAAGTACAAGGTCAATCCCGAGCACGTTGCCGCCGCGGTGGTGCGCGACCGCAAGAACGGCAAGTACAATCCGTACGCGCGCCTGCAGCGGCCGGTATCGATCCCGGAGGTCCTGGAGTCCAACATGGTCTGCGACCCGCTCCGCGAACTGGAAATCTATCCCCAGACCGACGGCGCCGTGGCCTTGATCGTGGCCACCGCAAGCAGGGCCAAAAAACTCTGCAAAAACCCGGTCTGGATCGCGGGCGCCGGCAACTGCTACGACTCCTACTACCTCGGCGACCGGGAACTCGCGCAGTCCGCCGCGCTCAAGCTTGCGGCCAAACGCGCCTGCAAAATGGCCGGGATATCAAATCTCAAAAAGCAAATCGACCTGTTTGAACTCAGCGCCGGATATTCCTACGAGGAGCTCTTGTTCCTGGAAGGACTGGGCATTTGTCCGCCGGGCAAGGCCGGAAAATACATCGCCTCGGGCAAGACCGAACTTGGAGGCGAGACTCCGGTCAACGCCTCGGGCGGAAGGTTGTGCGGGAACCCGCTCATGCTCTCGGGCATGGCCCGGGCCGCGGAATGCGTGCTCCAACTCCGGGGCAGGGCCGGCGAGCGGCAAATCCCGGGCGCGAAGAAAGCGCTCGCGCACGGAACCACCGGGCCCGCGGGACAGCACCATTGCGTGATGGTCTTTTCCAATAAGTGAGGAGGGATACAATGGCCAGGAAAAATCGTCCAGTTGCAATCGTCGGGATCGGTCAGAGCAAGCACCGCGGCCACCGGCCGGACATCAACCAGGCCGAGTTGGTGCGCGAGGCGGTCACCGACGCGCTCAATGATTCCGGCTTGAGCTTGAAAGACATTGACTGCATGGTGCACGGGGACATGGAGCTTTTCGAGGGCATCCACCAGCCGGACATGTGGCACGTGCTCGGCGACGGCGCGTACCTCAAGTCCGGGTTCAGGATCACCACCGGAGGCACCACCGGCTCCACCCTGGCCTGCGCCGCGGACAACCTGGTGGCCTCCGGGTTCTACGACGTGGTCATGGCCCTCGGTTTTGAGAAGCAGGAAGAGGGACACACCACCACCGGCATCACCAACATGGCGGACCCGCTCTGGATGCGCGAGATCCAGACCGGGGCCATCACCGGCGCCACCGGCCTGGAATGGGTGAATGAATTCGGCGAGCAGCGCGCCGAACACGCCGCGGCCAAGATGCGGGTGCTCATGGCCGACAACGCCCGGCGCAACCCCAAGGCCCACCTCCGGATCAACATCACCGAGCAGACCGTGCTCGATTCCCGGCTGCTGGCCTACCCCTTGCGCCTCTTGCACATGTGCCCGGAGTCCAACGGGGCCTGCGCCGTGATCTTCGCCAGCAAGGAAAAGGCGAAAAAGTTCCCGCAAAAACCGGTCTGGGTCTGGGAGCACATGACCACCCATCACGAGGAAACCTTTTGGCGGGGCGGCCCCCGGACCGAGATGCTGACCCAGGAGGTTGCGGCGCGGAGGATTTATAAAAAGGCCGGGATCAAAAACCCGCTCAAAGAGATCGGAGTGTTCGAGATGTATGACCCGTCCTCGTGGTGGCAGATCGACTGGCTCGGAAAATTCCTGCTCACCGACCGCAAGACCATCATGGAAATGGTGGAGCGCAACGCCTTCGCCATTGAGGGCGAGTTCCCGGTCAACCCCAGCGGGGGCGTGGTCAGCACCAACCCGATCGGGGCCACGGCCCTGATCCGGGTGGCCGAGGCCGGACTCCAGATCCGGGGCGACGCCGGCGAGCACCAGGTGCCCAAAAACGTTGAGGTGGCCATGGCCAGCGGTTTCGGCGGAACCTTCTGGACGGTGCTGACCTTGCTCAAGAAAGAGCTCTAACCGCAAAGCCGCGACTTGTCCGCCATAGCCTTGGCGAAGGCGGAAGGACGCAAAGAAATTAGGGTTTAAAGAGATGGACGAAAACGAACTCAGCAATAAGATCATCGGCGCGGCGATGGGGCCCTTAGAAAAATTGGCCCTTGAGGATCTTTGACTTCGGCAAGCTAGGCCGAGCCGCGCCTTTGCGGTTGAAAAGGAAGGAGGGAATATGGCTGAAGAGAAAAAACAGGAATTGGTGGAGGTCCTGGAGCAGTTGAGCGTGCCTCAGAGTTTCTCAACCGGGCCGACCATGGGCAGGTTCCTCTCGGAAATCCGCGACCACAAGAAAATCGTGGCCAACCGCTGCCCCAAGTGCGGGCGCACCCAGCTCCCGCCCAGGATCGTGTGCGCGGTCTGCCACATTGAGGTTAACGACTGGGTCGAGCTCGCCCCCCGCGGGAGCATCACCAGCTACGACATCACCTTCGTGCCCACTCTCAACCCCCTGACCGGCAAGATGCGGGAAGTGCCCTACACCTCCTGCAGCATCCTGCTTGACCGCGGGGACGCAACCCTCATGCATTTCCTGGACGTGACCGACCCGAAAAAGCTGAAAATGGGCATGAGGGCCGAGGCGGTGTTCCGTCCGGACGGCGAGCGCACCGGAGGGGTCACGGACATTTTATATTTCCACGTCCTGGCTGAAGGGGAGGAAAAAAAATGAGCGAGCAGAATAAATGGGCGTATGAGGTCCCGGGCAAGCTGGAGATTCCCTATCGGTACTTTGCCGGGGAATGGGGCTCGAAATTCCTGACCGCGCTGCGCGACGAGAAAAAAATCCTGGGCTCCAAGTGCCCCAAGTGCAAAAAGGTGTTCATCCCTCCGCGCTCCAGCTGCGAAATCTGCTTTGAAAAAATCAGCGAGTGGGTGACGGTGGGGCCCAAGGGAAAAGTCACCAGCTTCACGGTGGTGCGTTACCAGGAGCCATATTTCCCGGTGCAGCCTCCGTTCGTGCTGGCGCTGATCAAACTGGAGGGCACGGACAGCGCGTTCGCGCATATCCTGGGCGGGGTAAAGCCGGAGGAAGTCAAAGTGGGCATGACCGTGGAGCCGGTCTTCGCCGAGCAGCGAAAGGCCTCCATCCTCGACATCAAATACTTCAAGCCGGTGTGAGACAGATAAAAGCCGCACACAGACCAAAATAGCGTTTGACTTGGTCCGCCTTTTGAGGTTTATTAGGTAATATGGATGCCCCGAAGCAAGGCACAGGAAATGCCCTGGACCTGAGAGAAACCAACGGAAAAGATCCTTCCCATTCCAAGCACGAGGTTCTCCGATTCATCGATGAAAATCCGGACAAGCCGCTCAAAGAAGTTGCGGAAACCTTTGGAGTCAGCGAGAAATCAATTCGCGCCTGGAAAGCTCATAAGAGTCGTGGAACCTACGGTGATACTGGATCCGTCTGCAGGGGAGACGCCAAGGACCGGGCCCGCGCATCCAAACCGATCTCGGAAAAACGCGCAAATGACCTGGACGGCAAAACCTGGTTGAAGCATTCCATAAGCATCTGGAGTGACATACGGAAGAGCAAAGAGGAAGCGAGGTTAGACCATCCGGCGATGTTCCCGATCCAGTTGCCGAAGAGGCTGATCGAAGCCTTCACCAACAAATCCATGAAAGTAATCCTTGACCCATTTCTAGGCTCGGGTGCAACCCTTATCGCGGCAATGGAGATGAATAAGGAGGGGGTTGGCTTTGAAATTTCATCTGAATACGTAAAAATTTCGGAGGAGCGGGTGAAGCGCCAGAATTTGTTCAGCGCCAATATCCCTCCGAAAATTTACCACGATGACGCATTGAATCTTCTAAGTTATTTGCCGGGGGAATCAGTTGACCTGTGCATAACCTCTCCTCCATATTGGGACATCCTTAGCGAGAAACGGTCCGCGGATTACAAGCAAACAAGGGATTATGACGAGCAACGGAACAATCTCAGCGCCATAAAAAGCTATGAAGAGTTTCTTGAACAGTTGGCGCAGATATTCCAAAAGGTTTTCATTGCGCTGAAGCCTCGGCGGTACTGCTGCGTGAATGTCATGGACCTGAGGAAAAAAGACAGGTTTTATCCTTTCCATTCTGACTTGGCCAAAAAAATGCAAACCATCGGTTTTATATTTGACGACCTTATAATATGGGACCGGAGGCAGGAGTATAACAATTTGAGGCCCCTCGGATATCCTTTTGTCTTCCGGATCAACAAAATCCATGAATACATATTGATTTTCAAGAAGGCTTGAAATGAGCGTGGTCCTTTTCAAAGAAGACTATCTCGACAACGACGTTGCATATCTCGCGGGAATGATCCTCATGCGTGGCGCTTTCCACATAGAGAATGACATCCGCAGGCTGATTATCGAATTCCCATACAGGTCTTTGGAATTAAAAACGCTGCCCAACAGCAAATTCAAGGGGGACAGGGAAACCGCAATCAGGCTGTCCCTGGACCAAGCGCGGAACCGGATTCAGGAGCTATTGGGTGTCGATGTCAAGATCGAGAGGCCCAAACACCAAGTATCGCTGATAGCCATCTTTGTGAAAAACTCCATGGCTTGGAGAAATCTTATGGTCTTGTTTGGTGGAAAAACCAGCTTTCATGAGTTTTCCATCCCGGAACAGATTCTTATGGCCCCACAAGACCTCCAAAAAGATTTTATGCGAGGCATTGCCGATTCTTCCTCCTCCCCAAATCCGAATGATGCAGACCAAGCTGGCGTGCACCGCGTGGTAATAGAGTTCCCACATAGGAACTGGCTGTTGCCCGTACAGGTCTGCGGGTTGCTCCAAAAGAACCTCGGCATTAACGTTAGTCACATCCTTTGGGGGCACCCAAATATCCGAACCCCAAATCAGAAGGATGGCAAGAGTTGGGCCAAAGAACACAGGATGCGAATATTCGCAAATGATTTTGTACCCATAGGCTATAACTTCGAATACAAGCAAAAACTTTTCTCCGAGCTGGTCGAATGGAATAAAAAGCATGATTCGACAACCGACACCCGGATGTGCAATCCCAAGGTCAAGAAGCCTCGCAATAAGCACCCCCGGCATAAAGGAGAAAAATCTCCAGAGTTGCCCAATGAAATTCGGAGACACTTTGACGCCTATTTCCAGGTTTGCAAGGCTTTGGGCTGCGAACAAGGCATGCCAAGCAGCCAGACTGAAATGTTCGAGGACGAGGATGAATGAGACCGAGCTTTATCCGGAGGTGGCGAGGTGGCTGAAGATTTATCTTAAGGACCGGCATCCCAATTCTTCCGTCTCCGCGTATGACACCCACAGGATCAATCTTTCCAAATTGATTCTGGAGAAGAATTTGCAAAAATTCTTTCCGCAATTCAGCGCCTTCGACATCAAGGTGGACATCACCGGCATAATCATTTCTCGCAAGGCCGTTCTCATGGCATTCGTTGAATGCAAAATCAAACCGATCAGTCTGAAGGACGTGGGCCAAATATTGGGATACTCGCGGGTTGCAAAACCTCGCTATTCTTTCATCGTCTCCCCTGAAGGTTTATCTGCTCCGCTCAATTCTTTGATCTGCTCATTTGGAATGCACGACATCCTGGATTATGGCGATGGTCTGAGAATCAAGTTGGCGACCTGGAACATTGTCCGAAGGGAAATCGATTCTGATTCGCTCGTGCCCCGAGGCGAGTATATCTAACGCAAGCCAAAAAGGTTGCCAATTGCCGCGGAATTGCTAGAATTAAGTCCGTGAGCAAAAAGACCATATGCGTTGTGTGCGCTTACCGGGAGTCTTGCCAGAAGAAGTTCCAGGCTCAAAAAGGCAGGAACTGCCCGGAGTTTGAGCGGGACTTGTCAATCAAGGAGCCTCCGGCGGAGGTCCCGCGGGAAACGGAACCGGGCAAGGGCGGTTAGTATCCATGGGCAAGCCGGGCAGAAAAAAGGCGGACAAGACCGCGATCCATTTCCAGAAATACCTTGGCCTATCGGCTCAGCCCGAGGAAATCCTGTTCAAGTTGAATGAGTTTTTATTTGGCGCGGAGTTCCAGGCCCTGCGCAAGAACCCGCGCATCCCGGTGAATTTCGCGGTGACCTGGAAGCTGGACGAGAAGCAAGAGCCGGGCCGGACCTACACCGTGTCCCGGGGCGGGATGTTCATCAAGACCGCGCGCCCGGCGCAGCCCAAGTCCGAGATCGAGATAAAATTCCGGCTGCCGGGCAAGGCCGCGGAGATTTGCGCCCGGGGCGAGGTGGTCTCCGTGATCGGCATGGAGGAGGCGATTGAAAAAGGCCTGGTCAGCGGCATGGCCGTGGTCTTCAAAGAAATCGACCCCGCATCCCAGCATCTGCTCGACCAGTTCATCGAGCACAAAGCCAAAAAAATCTATACCGTCTGATGGACCAACGGGCAAGCACCGGCCAAGAAGGAGAAAAACTGGCCAACCAGTTCCTCCGCAAAAACGGATACCGCATCCTGGACGAGAGATTCCGCACGCAATTCGGCGAGCTGGACATTGTGGCGAGGAAAGCCCGCGTGATTGCGTTTGTGGAGGTTCGGAGTGTATCCGGCGAAATGGGTTATCTCCCGGAGGAGTCGATCAACAGGAGAAAAATTGACCGCCTCAGCAAGTGCGCCATGGCCTGGATCCAGAAGAAGAGAATCAAAAACATTCAATTCCGATTTGACGTCATCACCGTGGACCTGACCGATGAAGACGAACCCGTCCTCAACCACTTCCCCGCAGCCTTCGAAGCCGAAATCGACTTTTGATTTCACCGCCAAGGCGCAAAGAGCGCAAAGAAAAAAATTCACCATTCATCATTCAGCATTCATAATTCTTTGGGAGAGATTGGGGTCAGTGCTTGAATTGGGATTTAACGGGGGTTGGAAAAAAATTCCCCAAAACCTTTTCCCCCGAGAATTTAAATCTCTGCGGTCAGCCTCGTCAACTGACAACTGAAGCTCTGACCCCAAGCCTATTTCTTCTTCATCTTCCCTATTTGCGTCTTGGCCTGGGCGGCTTCGGGCGAATTGGGATAGGCGGCGATGAGTCCCTTGTAGGTGGCCTCGGCTATGTCCTTTTTGTCCAGCTTCTCAAAGCAGAGTCCCATGCGGAACATGGCCATGGGCATCTTCTTGCCGGCGGGATAGTCCTTGGTGAACTTGTCGTATTCCAGGGTTGCGCGCTTGAAATCGTTTTGCCGGAAGTAGCACTCCGCGATCTTGAATTGCGCGTCCTCGGAAGCGGGCGAACCCGGGCCGGCCTTGATGAATGCCTCGAATGCCGCGCGCGCAGCGTCAAATTTGCCCTCGTTGTAATATCTGACTCCCAGGTCGTAGCCTTCGGTTGAAAGCTTGGTTTCGCCCGGGCTTATGGCGCCGGCTTGGGGCCGGGCTTGCGCCAGCGGCGGCATTGCCTCGGAGGCCGCGGCCCGCTCGGCTTTATCCGCCTGGGCCGTGGTCAGCACCGGGGTGCCGCCCTGCTGGGGAGTAAGGTTCAGCCGGGCCTCCATCTCGGCCATCCTCTGGCCAAGGTCCTGGACGGCCTGCTCCAACTGGCTCAGGTCCTGCTTCAAGCCCTGGATTTCGGTCTTGAGGTCCGCCTGGCCTTTTTTGACCTCCAGCAACAAATCATGGTTGGCCATCTTGCTCGATTCAACGGCCTTGCGATAGTTTTCCTCACGCTCCTCAACCTCGGCCATGCGCGCCTTGAGCGCCTCCAGCCCGGTTTCAAGTTCCGAAATCCGCGACCCCCGCGCCGGAGCGGAAAGAATAGCCAGCCCCGCGAGCAAACCCATGCCCCACCGATAGATCCGGTCCATTTCAGGTCTCCTTGTCCGCAGTTTATCTGATGATCGCGAAGTGCGTTCTCCGGTTCCTGGCCCAGGCGTCCTCGTCATGTCCCGGGTCAAGCGGCATGCTTTCCCCGAAGCTCACGATGTTCAGGAGGCCGTGGTCAACGCCCAGGCTGACCATGTAATCGCGGACCGACTTGCCGCGCTGCTCGCCCAGCGCCAGGTTGTAGTCAATGCTGCCCCGCTCGTCGCAATGGCCCTCGACCGTAAGCCTGGTCCCCGGATGCTGCTCCAGCCACTTGACGTTCTCAACCAGAATTTCTTTGGCTTCCTCGGAAAGCTCGCTCGAGTCAAAGTCAAAACTGATGTCTTTGAGCGCGGCCGCGGCCTGCTCCTGGCCGGGCACCGGCTGCTCGCCAAGGCTCGATACGTTGTAGTCCTCGCTGGGCGGCTGCTCCGCCGGCTTTTCCTCGGCCGCCGGCGGCTTGATCATTTCGCCCTCGGCCTTGCGGTCCAGCGCCCGCTTCTTGGCCAGTGCGGCCTGGTCTTTGGACGCAACCGCGTCCGCCTCGGCCGGCTTGTAGCTCCTCTGGTCATACTCCGTCCGGGCCTTGGCCAGGTAGTCCTCAGCGCCCTTGTACTCCTCCGGAGCATATTGCTCGGCCTCCGCGGTTTTGGCGTCCGCAACCGCGGTCTCCGCAACTCCGATCGCCTTCTTGGCGTTTCTCCCGCACGAGGCCGCAAACACCGCCACCGCCGCCAGCAAAATAATTCCCAGAATCCTGTTCTTCATCTCATCCTCCTTTTTCGTAAAGACCGGGCGACCAGCTCGGCTGGGTTTCGTCCGAAGGCCAGTCGGTGATTTGCGCCGGCTCCTTGCTGAATATGCTTATCACAAAGATATCATAATTGCCGTTTTTATTGGAACTGTAAGCCAGCATCCTTCCGTCCGGGCTCCAGGTCGGGTCTTCCTCGTTGTAAGGCGTGCTCGTGAGCTGCACCTGGCTGCGCTTGTCCCCCGACTGGAAGTCGATCATGTAGAGGTCGAACTGGTTTCCGGTTCGCCGGCAATAGGCCAGGTATCTCCCGTCCGGGCTCCAGGCCGGGCTGGAGTTGTAACTCCCCTCCATGGTCAGCCGGACCGGGCGGTTGCCCGCCTTTTCCGGGCCCTGGTATAGGTCGATCATGTAAATCTGGGGGCTGCCGGACCGGTCGGAGACAAACGCCAGGTAATGACCGTCGGGCGACCATGCCGGCTCCAGGTCCGAGGCCGGATGGCTGGTCACGCGCTGGGGCTTGCTCCCGTCAGGGTTGAGCACGTAAACATCCAGGTTCTCTCCCGGGCTTTCCAGGGCCGCGGCCAGTTTCTTCCCGCCCGGACCGGCCGCCGGAGAAATGTTCAAGCCGCGCTGGGACGAGATCAGCTTCTTTTCCCTGGTAAAAATGTCCAGCAAATACAGGTCCGGGTTGATCCGGTCGTAGCCGGTGTAATAGAGACTGCCGCCGTTGAGCCAGGCGGGCGAAAGGTTCAGCTTGTAGCTGGCGGTGACCTGGACCGGGTTGAACCCGTCCGAATCCGAAACGTAAATCTCCTTGCGGCCGCTCTTGCCCGAGACAAAGGCCAGCCGGCTCTCAAGCCCGCCCCGCTTCCCGGTCAGCCATTCAATGCCTTCGTCCGAGAAACGGTGGATCATCCGGCGCAGGCTGGTCCGCGAACCCTTGTAGCTCTTGCCGATCGCCATTCTCTGCGAAGAGGCGTCCAGAAGTTTTATGGTCAACTGGTACTGGTCTCCCGACAGTTCCGTGAGCTGGCCCCGCACTATCCCCTGGGCATTAAGCAAAGACCACGCACCCCAGTCTTCCTCACCCTGAAGGTTCGCGCTCTTCAAATACGCCGGCCTCGGGATCAACTCGAAGAATCCGCTGCCGGTCAAATCCTTGCCCAGCAGCGCCGCCAGCTCTTCGCCCAGGCCAATCCCCCGGGCAGTCTGCATGTCGATCCGGAACGAAGGGATGGCCACGCGCGACTTCTTCGGAGCCTTGCTGATCACTATGAATTCCTGGCCCGGCTCCTGGCCAAAAGCGGCCCCGCATAAAACCAGCATCAAAACCACGGCCCATAACTTTTTCCCCATCACTCCTCCTGCAGGGGCGTGAACTCGATCCCGATCGAATACCAATCTCCGCCGGTCACCGGAGGCGCCGGCAACTCCTTGACCGTGTCCAGTAACCGCATCACCGACCGGTCGAACTCGCTGTGACCGCTCTTGCTGAATACCTGGTAATCGATGACTTTCCCTTCACGGTCAATTCTGACCACAACCCTGACCCGCAAGTTCCGGTCTTGAGGCACGCTCGCCGGGACCGACCAGTTCCGGTTGTAAACGCCTCCAGCCCGCTGGTTGTACGCCCTTCTCTCCAGGTCAACGTTGATCCCCGCCACCAGCGAGGCCCATTCCGCGTCCGCGCCCGCGCGGTCCGACGCGCCCACCTCCCGCGCCAGCTCCGCAATCGCCTGCTGCACGCTCCTGCGCTCGACATCGGACGTCTTGGCGGTACTGCCCGTCTTGGCAATGCTTTCCCTGGTCGCGTCCTTGGGCACTACGGCCTTGCCTTCCTTTTTCTTGGCCGCGGGCTCAGCCGCCGGCTTGGCCTTGCTCCCCGGGGCGCCTGGCTCAGCCGCTTGGGCGCTCCCCACCGCCAGTTGCGCGGGATGATAAAGTTTCACCTGCATGACCTTGAAATCGAACCCGGGCTTGGGGTTTCGAAAAGACGCCGCGAGCAGGATCGCCAGCGCGGTCGAGTGGAGCATGAAACTCAGGCCGAAGAACCCGCTTATGCGAGGGCCGGGCAAACGCCTTCTAGCCGGGCTCGCGTTCATTTTTCAAAATTTTCCGCCTCGGTTACCACGCCGATATTTTTCGCTCCCGCTTTCATCAGCTCCGCCATCACCGCCACCACGAACCCGTAGGGAACGGTTTTGTCCGCCCGCAAATAGATGGTCTTGTCCGACCTCTGGGAAAGAATTTCCTTCAACTTCGGCTCCAGCTCGCCCAGCCTGACCTGGAAACGGTTGATGAAAATCTCCTGCTTCCGGGAAATGGTGAGCACCAGTTCCTGGGTCTCGCCCGGGAGAGCGCCGGCGTCCACCTCCGGCAGGTCCACGGGCAGGCCGTTCTGGAGCGCGGGCGCGGTGATCATGAAGATGATCAGGAGCACCAGCATGACGTCCACCAGAGGCGTGACGTTGATCTCGGAAAAGGCCGAGCGGTTTTTCGAGCCGGTCTTCATCCTGGTTAGGGCTCCTCGTCCTTAAGCTGCTGCGACAGCTTCTTCAGGTAATGACGCTCAATGATGTTGATAAACTCCGCGGAAAAATTCTCCAGGCCGCTCTCCAGGTACTGCAGCCGGTTGATGTAATAGTTGTAGAAGATGACCGCGGGGATCGCGGCGAACAGTCCGGCCGCGGTCGCAACCAGCGCCTCGCTTATCCCCGGGGCCACCACCGCCAGGCCCGCGCTTTGCAGGAGCGCAAGTCTGCGGAAGCTGTTCATGATTCCCCAGACGGTGCCGAACAGACCGATAAAGGGCGAGGTTGAGCCGGCGGTGGCCAGGAAGGACAGAAAATAGCTGAGCCGGTTCAGTTCCTTGACCGTCTCCTGGTTCATGGCCCGCTGAACGTTTTCAACCCCGGTCAGCTCCCGGCGCACCGGAAAACCATAGTCCGGACCGCTTTCCTCAATCCTCTTCCGGCGCTCGCGCACCCGGTTGAGCTCAAGGTACCCGGCCTGGAAAACTCGGGCCATGGGGCTGTTGGAAAATTTGCCCGCCTCGCCAAAAGCCTTGTCCAGGCTGTCCGCGGCCCAGAACCGCTCGACAAAGTCGTCGGAGGCGCGCTGGGCGCGTCGGAGCTGGAAAAATTTCCAGAGGATGATGGTCCAGGACCAGACCGAGAAGAAAAACAGCAGCGCGAGCACGAACTTGACCATGGGGCCCGCGTCATGCACCAAATTCCACACGCTGAGCGAGCCGGGAGCGGAAACCAGGCACAAAACCGCTAAAATATCCTGCACTTTATTTTACCTTTCTTTTCTGCTATGTTTTCTATTATAGATTCTAAAGCATTGAACAGTTAATGCAAGCCTGGGAAAGCCACGTAAAGGAGGATCAAATGCCGAGAGAGACCACCTGCCCTAATTGCAGCGCCAATATCCCGCTCAACCCCGAAGACCGGACCGGCAAAGTCGTCTATTGCAGCTACTGCACCATCGGGATGCGGATTGTGGGCGAGCCCGAGGAACCCGGAAAAGACGTCCCGGTCAAGGTCTTGGAGGAAGAAGAATAGGATTGGGGTCAGAGCTTCAGTTGTCAGTTAAGGATTGGATTATTCTTTTCAGCCGCTGGTTTTTGGCTGAGAGTTCCATGACGCTCTTTATTCCCATCGATATTGCGGGGGTACCCGCTCCCAATTTTTGGGCCACGGTTGTGACCGGGAACCCGCAGTTTTCAACGAGGTGGTAATAGGCGGCGAGGCGGGCGGGGAAGTTTCTTCGCTTGCGCATCAGGTCGTCTCTTTTAATTCCGAAGGCATTGGCCACTTTCTGCAACTCTGCCTCAAGCTCCCTCTGTTTCCGGCTCGCGGCGACATATTCGGGGACGGCGTCAGTTTTTCCGGATGGTCGATACCGTTTGCGTATTTCTTCAACCAATTCTCCGGGCCCGAGGATGGCGGCGGTTTTGAGCTGCTCGACAAAAGCGGGCTCGCGGTTGAGCAGCGCCAGACATTCAAGACGGTACCTGCGAGCGCGCGAGGTCTTGCTCTGGCCGTAATGCGAAAGGATCTCGTCACGCATAAGCCAGCCGAATCTGGGCGCTGGGCGGGTATAGTCAAGGCAACTGGACCATTGGTATTCATCCGGGTCTTCAACTATCCCCGCTCGCACCGGGTTCAAATGGAGGTACATGGAAAGATGCAGGTAATGAGTCTCCTCGACGACGAGCACCGCTTTATACCGACCCTGAAGCAAATGCCCGACTCTTTGGTGACGCCAGTTGAAATAGCCGCTGTAGCTGCCATTCAACCACTGCATGGCTTTGCTCAGATTGGCGTCCGCCGTGCGCAAAAAAAGGTGAAAATGATTGCCCATCAGGCAGAAGGCGAAAATTTGCAGATTGAAGCGCTGACGACCCCGGGCGAGCAGCCTCAAAAAATAGCCCCTGTCATCGGCGTCCAGAAAGATATCCTCCTTGTTGTTGCCCCGGGAAGTAACGTGATAAACCGCACCCTCATATTGTATGCGCCATGGGCGGGCCATGATCTCAACTCTACTCCAAAAGGAAAATCCCGTCAACTGACAACTGAAGCTCTGACCCCAAAAACCTCTTGGCCGGCTTTTCCAAGGCGCGGTTGAAGCGGGGCGCGGCCTTGGCGTCGCACAGGCTGAGCTCGTAGAGGTTATGAGCAATCACGCCCTCTCTGTTCCTGACCGTAAGTTCCAGGACCGGCTTTTTGCCCGCGGGAATTTTAAACTCAAGCCGCGCCAGTTTCAGGCTTGAGTCCGGCTCCGCGTCCGCGTCCCATTCCGCGATTTTTTCCCCGCTCAGCAACGCTTCGATTTTCAAGCCCGCGATTTCCCGCTGGTAGTCGTTGACCAGGAATAGGTCGGCCGCGAAATCATCCCCCGGTTTCCAACTCCTCACCTCCAGGTCCGCGGCGATGAGCAGCGGGCTGTAACTGTCCTTGATCCGCGCGTAGGCGGGCTTGGGCCTGAGCTCGTAGTCCACCACCGACCCGACCATCCCCGGCCAGGGCTCGTCAAACATCCAGAACAGCGCGCCGCTCACGCGGTACTTGCGGATGCGCCAGTGCTCCAGCGCGCGCTGGTAATAGTAGGCCTGGACTTCCTGGCTGGCCGCGACGTACGACTCCAGGCTCTCTCCGTGGGGCGCGGCCGAGATGTATTTCATGATCTTGCCGTATTCCAGGTTGTGGTGTTTGTAAACTTCGCCCAGGGGCCAGCGCAGCCCGGGCGAGATGTATTTCTCAATGGTCTGAACGTCCGGCAGGGCCTGGATGCCGAACTCGCTGATCAGCGCGTGCTCGTCGGCAAAGTAATCAGTGAGGTTGCCCTTCTGGTGCCAGACCACCCAGTTGTGGGAATCGCCCTCGGCCGGAGACGCCGGGATGAAACGCTTGTCCGGGTCAAGCCCGGAGACGACCTTGCGCATGAGCGAGATAATTTCCCGGTTCTGCGAGACCACAAACTCGTTGCCGCCGCTGTAGAGGATCACCGAGGGATGGTTGCGCAGTTCGCGCACGATCCCGGAAACCTCCTGCTCCACCAAAGCCTGAAACTTTTTTCCCCTCGGATACGGCGGGGCATAGATGCACGCGAACGGGAACTCCTGCCAGAGCATGATCCCGGCCCGGTCCGCAAGTTCGTAGAAAATCTCGCGCTCGCGCATGCCTCCGCCCCAGACGCGCAAAAGGTTGATGTTGGCGGCCGCGGCCAGGCCGATGAGTTGCTCATATTTTTCGTCAGAGAGCCGGCCGGGCATGGCGTCCGGCGGCACCCAGTTGGCCCCGCGCAGGAAAACCCGCCGGCCGTTCAAGCGGCACACCCATTTCCAGCCTTTCGCCGCGCCCGGGTTTTGCTCCCAGACCACTTCCTTAAACCCGAAAGTCTCGGCAACGCTGTCGCTGGTCTTGCCGTTGACCAGGAGTTCCGCGCTGAGCCTATAGAGGTTTGGCTCGCCCAGGTCCCGGCTCCACCAGAGCTTGGGATTCGGGATTCGAAATTCGAGATTGGCGGAGGATTTGCCGGCCGCCGGCTCAACCGGAAATTCTTTCACCAGCACCGGCTTCTTGTCCCCGAAATTTTCGGGCGAGACCGTAACCTTGAATATGGCTTTGCCCGCAGCCGAGGAGTCAAAATCGATGTCCAGGGCAACCTCTCCCGAATTCCGGGTCTTGACGCCGATCTCCCGGATCATGACCGGGCCGGTCTTGAAGATTTCCGCCTTGTCCCAGATTCCGGCGCCGATCAGTTCAACCGCGATGTCCCAGCCGTAGCTCATCTGGGTCTTGGTGGTTTTTCTCCGCTTGAGCTGCGCGAGGAACTGGTCCAACTGATAGTTCCTGAGGTGCGGCCGATTCCCCTGCCCCACCAGCTTGACCTCCAGCCGGTTACGCCCGGCGCTCTTGACCAGAGCCGTCGCCTCAACCAGGATGCGAGAGAACATGCCGGTGTGCCGGAAAATCTCCACGCCGTTGAGCAAGCCCTCACTTTCGTAATCCACGCCGTGGAAAAGCACCCAGCACCGCTCGCCTGCTGCGAGCTCGGCATCGAACTCCGAGGCGTAGAGCCAGTCCCAATCGTTCACCCAGAGCGCGTCTTGAGAATTGAAATCAACGTAAGGGTCCTTGATTTTGCCCGCGCGGAACAAATCGGTAATGACGTCTCCGGGGATTTTGCCCGGCAGCCATCCGCCGACCCGCCCGCCGGAATTCTTATCGGCTTGTACGAACTGGAAATCGCGGAGCTCTTGCGCCTGCCGGCGCTCTCCCGGCCCGGCAAGACCAAGCGCCGGGATCATCAGCGCGAGCGCGGCGAAAAAAGATTTCCTGGTCATCATCCGGCCGGTTATTTTTTTTCTTTGCCTTTCTTCTCGCCGTAGCCCACGCGGCTGTAAAGATCGTTGAGCTTGCGCATGGCCGCCCCGCTCGACTTGGGGTCGTAAACGGAAAGGTCGTAAAGGTTGTGCGAGACCTGCTTCACGCCGTCCATGACGGTCAATTCAAGCACGGGCGGCGATCCCGCCGGGAGCTTCGCGCTGATGGTCCCGAGCTTCAGGCTTGAGTCCGGCTCGGCCGCGGCGTCCCACTCGCCGACTTTTTCTCCGCCGATCATTGCCCGGACCTTGAGGCCCTCAATCTTGCGGTCGTAGTCATTGACCAGATAAACGTCGGTGGAAAAATCATCCCCCGGTTTCCAGCCGCGCACCTCCAGGTCCGCGGCGATCAAGAGCGGGTTGTAGCTGTCGGTGATGCGCTGGTAGGCCAGCTTGGGGTTAAGCTCGTAGTCCACCACCGACCAGCAGATCGCGGGCCAGGGCTCGTTGAACTGCCAGAAGAGCGTGCCGCTGACCCGGTATTTGCGGATGCGCCAGTGCTCGGTCGCGCGCTGGTAGTAATAGGCCTGCATCTTCTGGCTCGCTTCCACGTAGCCCTCAAGGCTCTCTTCGTGCGGGATGGCCGAAAGATATTTCTTCATTTTCTTGGGACCGAGGTTATGAAACTTGTGGACTGCGCCGATCGGCCAGCGCCGCTCCGGGGAAAGGTATCCCTCCAGGGTTTCAAGCGCGGGATAGGCCTGGAGACCGAACTCGCTCATCAGCGCGTGGCCGTCGGTGAAATAATCGATGAGGTTGCCGCGGCGGTGCCAGACCAGCCAGTTGTGGCTGTCGCCCTCCGCGGGAGAAGCCGCGATGAACCTGCGCTCCGGGTCGGTCTCCTTCACCGCCTTGCGCATCCGCTCGACCACCTTGCTGTTGCGCGCCACGTCAAACTCGTTGCCGCCGCTGTAGAGCAGCACCGAGGGGTGGTTCTTGATCGCGCGGATGATCTCCGCAGACTCCCGCTCGACCAGGTTGAGGAACGGTTGATCGGTCGGGTAGGACGGGACGTTGACGCAGGCGAGCGGGAACTCCTGCCAGAGAAAAATCCCGGTCCGGTCGGCCAGGTCGTAGAAGATGTCTCGCTCGCGGTTGCCCCCGCCCCAGACCCGGAAGATGTTCATGTTCGCGGCGCGCGCCATCTGGATCAGCTTCCGGTAACGCTCGTCATTGGCCTGCCCGTAAAGCGACTCGACCGGGACCCAGTTGCCGCCGCGCAGAAAAATGCGCTTGCCGTTCAGGCGGCACACCCATTTCCAGCCCTCGGTCGCGCCCGGGTTCTGCTCCCAGACCACTTCCTTGAACCCGAAAGTCTCGGCAACGCTGTCGCTGGTCTTGCCGTTGACCGCGACCTCGACCAAGAGCCGGTAAAGGTTCGGGTTCCCCAGTTCCCAGGTCCACCAGAGTTCGGGATTCGGGATTCGGAATTCGGGATTCGCCGAGGACTTGCCAACTGCAAGTTCAACCGGAAATTCTTTCACCAGCACCGGCTTCCGGTCCCCGAAATTCTCGGGCGACACGGAAATCTTGAGCGTGGCTTTGCCCGCCTGGGCCGAGTCAAAAGCAAACTCCAGAAAAACCTCTCCCGAGTTCCGGGTCTTGACCCCGATGTCCCGGATCATGACCGGGCCGGTCTTGAAAATTTCCACCTTGTCCCAGATGCCGGCGCCGACCAGCTCCGGCGCAAAGTCCCAGCCGTAACTCATCTGGGTCTTGGTCGTGTGCCTCCTTTTATATTGCTTGATCACCTCGTCCAAATACCATACGTTGGTCCTGACGCGGTTGCCCAAGCCGATCAGCTTGACCTCCAACCGCTGCGGACCACCCCGCGTGGCCTCAACCAGAATCCGCGAGAACATGCCGGTATGCTCAAAGACCTCTTTGCCGTTGAGCGAGCCTTGGCTCTGGTAATCGACGCCGCGGAAGAGCAACCATAGCCGCTCGCCCGGGGCAGCGTCCGCGCTGAACTCGGCCCGGTAAAGCCAGTCCGACTCGTTCACCTTGAGCGCCTTTTTGGCGTTGAAGTCGAAGTACGGGTGGTCGAGCCTGCCGGCCTTGACCAGGTCGGTGATCACGTCCCCCGGGACCTTGCCCGCCATCCACTCCCCTTGCTGCTTTCCCGACTTCTTGTCAAGCTCGATGAACTGAAATTGGTTCAACTCGCCCGCCTGCTTCCGCTCCAGATGACCCGCCAAGACCAGGCCCGGAACAAGCAAGAGCACCGGCAAAAGCCAAAATATTTTCCGCGCCATCTTAACTCCCTCCTGTCTCGATCAGAAAGTGTAGCACGGCTCAAAGCCCGGGGGCAAACCCCGAAGCGAGAAATGAGAAACGAGGAACGAGGAACGGAAAATGCAGGGGCAGAGCGCGCTCTGCCCTTGTTGAGTCCCGAATTGCTGATCTTCCGCCCAAGCCCCGAATAGATTGGACTGCTGAAAAAATATCCTGCACTTTTATCGCCTGCCTCGAACTTTTGGCTTATTCTTCTTTGCGTTCTTTGCGCCTTTGTGGTTAATATAAATCTCAGAATGCCCCGTCTGTTGCTCGTTAATCCCTGGATCTTCGACTTTGCGGCCTGCGATTTCTGGCTCAAGCCCATGGGCCTGCTCGCGCTCGGAAGCGCGCTCCGGGACGCGGGTTTTGACATCGACCTGGTTGACCTTACCGGCGCCTCGGCGGCCCCGGACGGAAAAATTCATAAGCGCCGGCCTGACGGCCGGGGCAAGTTTTATGCGGAGGAGATCGAAAAGCCCGCCCCGCTCCAGGGCGTCAAACGCAAATACAAGCGCTACGGGCTTTTGCCCGCGGCCGCGGCGCAAGTCTTGAAAGAACTCCCCCGGCCGGACGCCATTTTGATGGCCGCCACCCTGACCTACTGGTCTTTAGGCTACGCCTCCACCGCCCAATTCCTCCGCCAAAGCTTCCCGCAAACGCCCCTGATCGCGGGAGGGCTTTACGTCACGGTCTGCGCCGGACACGCGCGCGAAAATCTCCACGCGGATTTTCTCTGCGAGGGAGATTACGAAACCGGACTGCCCCCGGTGCTCAAAAAAATTTTCGGCGCCCGGGTTTCGCTCCCAGGCCCGGAGCAGGTCAGGCTGGCGCTCGACCTTTACCCCCGGCTCGACTACGGCGTGCTGCTCACCGGCCGGGGCTGCCCCTTTCGCTGCAAGTACTGCGTGGGCTGGAAATTGCACCCCGTGCTCCGGCGCAAGCCGGTTGCGTTTGTGGTCGAGGAAATCGCCTGGCAGGCGAAAGCCCTGGGACTGAAGAACCTCGCGTTTTATGACGACGCCCTGATCCTGGAGCCGGAACAGCACATCATGCCCATTCTCGAAGGCGTGCTTTGCGCCGGGCTCGCGCTCAATTTCCACGTCCCCAACGGCATCCACCTCAAGCCCATGAACGCGGAACTGGCGCGGCTGATGAAAAGATCGGGGTTCAAGACCATCCGCTTCGGCCTGGAAACCGCGGACGCAAAACGGCAAGAAGAACTCGGCGCCAAGGCCGGGCTTGACGACCTGGAGGCCGCGCTCGGCCACCTGGAAAAAGCCGGATTCCGCGGCGACGAAATCATAGTCTATCTCCTGGCCGGACTGCCCGGGCAGACCGCCCGGGAAGTCGAGCGGGACGTCCTGGCGGTGAAAAAGCTCGGCGCGCGGCCGTCGCTCAGCGAGTACTCGCCCATACCCGGAACCGATCTCTGGCAGGAATCACTCGCCGCAGCCAGGTATGATTTTGAAAACGAGCCGCTGCTCCAAAACTGCTCGCTGCTCCCTTGCGGAGACCCCTCGCTCAACCCCCGGGAATTCTCCCGGCTCAAATCCCTTTGCCGGCAGCCGGCTTGACAACGCCCTTCCGGTCAATTTGAATAGAATGTGATGAAGGCCTCGCGCATATACGTATCAATAATTTTGTTGTCAATGTTTCTGGTCGTCGGCCTTTTCGCCGCGGTGAAGTCGGTGATCGTCCCGCCCAAGCCAAGAAAAACCGAATCGCTGGAAACGGCTCTCAAGCAGGTGATCGGCGCGGGCGAATGGGTGCTGGCCAAGGGCTATTACAGCGCGGTCATTTCCGAGCCGGACGAGAAGAACAAGCAGGCCGAGGTTTACTTTGAAGGGCTGGTCAGGGTGGGGATTGATCTGGCGGACCTTGAGTTCCGGCAGGAGCCTCTGACCATCGCGGTCTATTACCCCGCGCCGCGGCTCCTGGGAGTTGACCTCGGAAAAGATCTGTATTTCGCGGAAAAATTCGACCGCGGCCTTTACAACGACGCCCTGTTCCGCGCCAAACATGCGCTCTTCCGCCAGGCCGTGAACGAAGGGATCGGGGAGCGGGCGGAAGAGAACCTCAGGAGCGAACTGGAGCTGCTCGCCTCCGAGCTTGCGCCCGGGTCCCGGGTGGTGATGGTCAAGGGCGCCGCGCCCGGGGAGCGGCCGCAATGAAGAGGCTGGCTGGTTTTGCGCTCTCGGCTTTTGCCGGGCTGGTGCTGGGCGTGGTCCTTGGCCTGCTCGTGCTCATGCCCGGCCTGGACCAGAATTTCCTGTGCCTGCGCTCGCAAAACCGCGAGCTTGAAAATGAATGGAAGAGCTTGCAGGGCCGGGGCGGCGAACTGGTCACCGTGCGCTGGCGGGTGCACGCGCTCTATTGCATTGACAAGCAGAAAAACAAGATTCAACTCGGCCCGGTCGGACTCTGGGCCGAACAGTCCTATGCCTGCTGGCGCGTGAGGTCCGACGTGCTCGCGGGATACAACTGGAGCGATCTGAAAATTTCGCGCAAGGGCAAAGAAGTTTTTTTGCACGGCCCGCGGCCAATTGTCCTGGGCATGGACTACAAAGGAGCGGAACTGCTTTTTTCCAAGAACTGGTCCGGGCTTGAGTTGAGCGAACAGGATTTCCCCGGCCGGGTCAGGCCCATGGTCATGCAAAACGCGGAAAAGCTCGGAATCCTCAAAGACGCCGAGCGCCAACTCCAAATCCTCGCCGGAGCGCTCTCCCGCAAGATCGACCTTCCCGTCCAGGTGCGATAATCACGATCGAGAAGACGCGGCCAGAAATTGCTCCACCTTGTTCCAGCTGAAAAGCCCGTCAACCGCTCCGATCCTTGTGATCGAAAGTCCGGCAAAGGCGTTGGCAAAGCGCACGGCTTTTTCCAGTCCGTCTTTTTCCGGGGGCAATTCCTTGAAGCGCAAGAGCCATGCAATCATGGCCGCGGCGAAGGCGTCCCCCGCGCCGGTCGTGTCAACCGGCCTGAACTTGAACCCCGGCGCAACTCCTGAAAATCCCGGAGCGGCGAAAAACGCGCCCCGGCCGCCCAGCGTGACCACCACGACCTTCACGCCCCTGTTGATCAGCATCTGCGCGGCCCCGGGGATTGATTTTGTTCCGGTAAGGAACGCGAGTTCTTGTTCGTTCAACTTGACCATGTCCACTCCGGGCAGGAGCGACCAGGTGATTTTTTTCAGCGCGCCGCGGTCGCGCCAGAGGTGGAAGCGGAAGTTGGGGTCCATGCTGACCCTGGCGCCGGAGGCCTTGGCGAGCCGTATAGCCTTCAAAGTGGCGGCGCGCGCGGGTTGGCGCGAGAGCGAGATGGTCCCGAAGTGGAAGACCTTGACCCGGGCGAAATTTTTGGCGGATAGTTCGGAAGGCTTGAGGCCCCGGTCCGCTCCGGGCGCTCCGTAAAAGAAGAAGCTCGGCTTCCGGTCCTTGTCCAGGGCGATAAAGACCAGCGCGGTCAGGCGCCGGTCCGTGGTTTTGACCAGGGCGGTGTCAACCTTTTCGCGCTTGAGGAAATTGAGCATGAGCCTGCCGAAGGGATCGGTCCCGACCTTGGTCACCAGGCCGACCTTCACCCCCAGCCGCGCCAGCCCAACCGTTACGTTGCACACCGCGCCTCCGGGTCTGACTTGAAAGCAGGACGCGTCCGCAATCGCCTTGCCCGGCGCCTCCGAGATTAAATCAACCAGCGCTTCGCCCAAGCATAATACTTCCGGCATGGTTCTCGCTTTCGCGGCGCGTCCCGCCCAGGCGGGATTGTCCGCGCATCCGCACTCTTTGTTTGATTTTACCACCGGCGTCGTTGTTTCTAAAAGCCGAATGTCTATAATCTATTTAAAGGGGGTGGCTCATGAGGAAGACGAGAATCCAGGAGCTCAGCTTATCGAATTTCCGGAGCTACGGCACGTTCGCGAACCTGCTCAAGCCGGACAGTTTCCATTTCGGAGAGCCGCCCATTGAATTCTACCGCGACATGCTCCAGCTCCATCTCGGCAATTCATCCCCCGCGTCCATTTCCATCTGCAAGGTCTGCTCGCGAGCCCTGATCATCGACAAGAGCGAGTACCACGGCCAAACCTGCGAGGGCGTGCTGCCGCTGGACGGCGACGTGATCATCCACGCGGGCCCGGCCACCCGCAAAGGCGTGTTCCCCGCGGAACACGTCGAGGCGTTCCGGCTGCCCCGGCTGACCATGGTCGCGCTCAAGCCCGGGGTCTGGCACCATGCGCCCTTCGCCTATAAGAGCGATTTCGTGCACGTATTGATCGCGCTGCCGGAGCGGACCTACGCCAACGACTGCACGGTGCTGGAGCTTATGGAGGACGAGCGTATTGAAATCGGAGTATGAGAACCGGGAATTGGGGATGGAATATAAGATGATGAGGCGAGAATGAGACCGTGTTATGCGAAGGTCCACCTGGACCGGCTGCGCGGCAATTTCAGCGAGTTGAAAGAAATGGCCGGCGGCGAGGTTGAGTTGTTCCCGGTGGTCAAGGCGGACGCTTACGGCCACGGCTCGATCCCCTGCGCCAAGGCTCTGCTGGCCGAGGGTGTGCGGACTTTCTGCGTGGCCTGTGTTGAGGAAGCGCTGGAGATTATTGAATCCGGGGTTCTGGCGCGGTTCATCCTATTGAGCGGGGTGTTTCCGGGCGAGGAAAAAGACGTGGTTCAGTACGGCCTGATCCCGGTGGTCAGCGACCTTGAGACCGCGCAGCGGCTGTCCCTGGCCACGCGCGCCAACGCCAGAAAAGTCAAGGTGCACCTCAAGGTTGACACCGGCATGGGCCGGCTCGGGGTTCTGCCCGAGGACTTCTCCCGGCTCTACAACGAAATCAAGGGCCTGGAAGGGGTGGAGATTGAAGGGGTCTTGAGCCACCTGGCCTGCTCGGACTCGCTCAAGGACAAGGACGTTGCCTTTACGCAAAAGCAGATTGAGGACTTCCAGGTGATCAAACAGGCGCTGGCCCGGCAGGGGGACGGGGTCCGCTATTTCCACCTTGCCCAGAGCGCCTCGCTGGTCCGCTACCCGTCAAGTTATTTCAATTCCGCGCGGCCGGGACTGGTGATTTACGGCGCGGACCCGTTCTATCCCAACCAGGTGAAGATGCCCCGGGTGGAGCCGGTGATGAGCCTGCTCAGCAGAATCTGCCTGGTCAAGACCGTGCCTCAGGGCAGCACCATTTCCTACGGGTCCCGCACCGTGCTCAAGCGCCGGAGCCGGGTGGGGGTTGTTCCCATCGGCTATGCCGACGGGGTGCCGAGGTCCACTCCGCCCGGTTTCCATTTCAAGGTCCGGGGCGAGCCCGCGCCGCTTTTGGGCGTGGTGACCATGGACTTTGTCATGGTGGACTTGACCGAAATCCCGGGGGCCAAAGTCGACGACGAGGTGCTGATCTTCGGCAAGGAGCCGGAGGGGGAAGTCAATGCCTCGGTGCTGGCCCATTCGGCCCACACCATCTCCTACGAGATTTTCACGCGCCTGGGCAAACGGGTGAAGCGGGAATATCTCGGGTCGTGACGAGTTGGTCTTGCCTTCGGTCGCTTTAAGGACTATTCGAGGATGATCGCTTCGGTGGGGCAGCTTTCCGCTGCATCCTTGGCGCATTCTTCGAGGTTGCCGGGAATGACCGACATTTTCACTATTGCCACGTCTTCTCCCATCTCAAAAATATCGGGGCAGGTATCAACGCAGAGTTCGCAAGCGGTGCAGGCTTCCTTGTCCACTCTTGCCTTCATCTGAAAACACCTCCCAAGCGTTAATCGACACCCAAGAAAATAGCCCATGGCGCGATTCTTGTCAAGGCCAGGAAAGGCAGGAAACATCCGGGGCGAAAAACGCGGCCGGGGATCAGGATGCCGCGGCTTCGGCTTCGGGTTTGGGCTCCGGCTTGAGCGGAATGCCGCGCTGGACCGCGAGTTCCATCAGCGCCTTTCTATGCGCGGCGTATTTTTTGCCCAGGTTCTTGACCACCCGGGAAAGCTGGAGACTGACCTGCTCCAGAGACTTGTTGCAATGGATGGCCGCGGCGCCTTTTTCGAAATCAATGGAGAGCTTGATTGCCTCCTTGAGCGAGGGCTGCGCGTCGGAATTGAGCAGCTCTTCAATCCGGGTCAGCACCCGGGGAGGGTTCTTGCCGTCAAAAGCCACGTCCTTGAACCGGCGCTTGCTCCGGGAAATCATTTTCCGCTCCAGTTCGATCAGGTCATAAATTAACTCTTCCTCGCGGCCCAGCCTCCGGAAAAGAGCCGCGGCGTCCTTGTCCGAGGCAAATGCCTTGCTGAACCATAGGTACGTCTCGCACATCTTCATCTCCACGTCCTTCAAGGCCTTCAGGTATTCGTAGATGTCCATTGCCGGCCTCCTGATCGGTTTTGAGGGCGCTTTCCCCCCATGATACTTATATAAGTATTCCCCGGACTGATGCCACAATCGGAGAAAATTTTTTTCCCCGCCCCAAGCCTTGCCCGCTATTGACCGCATTTGATAAATCTGCTACTAATGTTTGAGGGGGAGGGGTAAAAATGGTCTATAAGCCTAAAAGCACCCGAGAGAAAATGGAGGCGGGCCATGGTTTGCCCAAGGTGGTCTCCATTCCGCCCAAGATGCAGCCGAAATTAGGCAAGGGCAAAATGGTGGTGCCGGCGCCGATGCTGGTGGATGCCGCGATCCGCAAGGTCAAACGCGGCAAGCTGGTCACTCCCAAGATCATCCGCAAGGCCCTGGCCCGGGAGTTCAAGGCCGACACCTGCTGCCCGCTGACCACCGGCATCTTCATCCGGCTATCGGCCGAGGCCGCCAGGGAAGACGCGGACGCGGGCAGGAAAAAGGTCACGCCCTTCTGGCGGGTGGTTACGGACGAGGGCTGCCTGATCGACAAGTTCCCCGGAGGCGCGCTCTGGCAGGCCGCGGCTCTTGAGAAGGAAGGGTTTGAGATCATAACCATCAAGGGCGGGAAGCGCGTGCGCGATTTCGGCAGGTTCCTGGCGGAAATCTGAAACCCGATTTGGGGTCAGACCTGAATGGCGCTAAGTTAAGCTCAATAATAGTTTTGGCCCAGCGGTTTGATAATAGCCCCGCGCTTATGGTCACCAACTGATTAAATGGACAATTCGGGTCTTGCGTTTCCTAGCCCGGCCATTATGGGCATCAACTAATTAGATGGACAAGGCCGTTTCTGAATTCGATTGGCCCGGCCATTCATGGTTTGGACTGCGATTGAAATTGCTTTTCGATAGCCCGGCCATTCATGCTTGGACTGTGATTGAAATTGCTTTTCGATAGCCCGGCCATTCATGGCTTGGACTGCGATTGAAATTGCTTTTCGATAGCCCGGCCATTTATGGCCGGGAACGGCGACCGCCTAAAACCCTTGCTGCGGCCCGGGCCGCGGCCCGGGCCGCAGCGGCAGGGGGCGCGGCCGGGTTCCCCGGCGCTGAAGCGCCGGGCTATCGAAACCCGAACTCCCGATCAAATTATTTGGTTAATGACCATAACCGCCGGGCTATCGAAAGAATTGAATGCCGGTCAAATTATTTGGTTGATGACCATAACCGCTTGGCTATCAGGCTCAACTTTAAATTAGCGCCATTCGGGTCAGACCTTGAGGGGTCAGGCCCTATCATCTGCTACTCTGCGTAGTCCCGCCTTAAAGCGGGACGCTACGTAGCACGAGGCAGTTCGGGCTCCGAGGTCAGGGCCTGACCACAGACGCTATTTCTTGCCCCATTTTTTCCGCAGTTGCTTGAGATTTGAAAAATTGGCGAGCGTGGCCAGGCTGGCCGCGGTGGGAGGGATCATGGCCAGCTTGCCCGCGCGCCATTGCGCAAGCGCGTCCTCCGGCCGGACCCAAAACTCGTCATCAACTTCCTCGGGAAAGCCGGCCGGGCGCTGGCCCCGGGGCAGGGCCGCGGCGAAGAACTGGGTGTCAAACCTGCGCGGGCTGAACTCGGGCGTGACCCAACGGGCGTACCAGAACAGCCGGTCAAGGTCGTAAGCGAAGTCGAACTGCTCAAGCATTTGCAGAAAGGTAATCCTGCCCGCGTGAATCGCGGAACGCTCGCGGGCCAACTCCTTTTTCAACTCCCGGCCCGGTTTGATCCTGCCCCCGCCCCTTTGGCACGCAATCAAAATTCCGGCTTCCTCAAACGCCTCCCGCACCGCGGCCGAGTAATATCCCAAACGCTGCGCCTGCGGCTCGCGCGACTCCACCTGCTCCGCTTTCAGCTTCAGGCTCGCCGCGTGCATCCTTTTGATCGCCGCCTCCGAGAAATCATCCTCGTCCCTTCGCCCGCCCGGGAAAACGTGATACCCGCCCAGAAAAACCAGATTGGCGTTGCGGCGGGTGAGATAGACCTCGATTCCCTTGCGCTCGCGCAAAATGGTCAGGGTTGAGGCCGGGACGGGAACCGCGGGACTCAATTATTTCTCCGGCGCCGCGCAGAATTCGATTCCGGTGGCGGCCGCGGCCCGGACCATTTCGCCGTGAGGATCGACCAGTTTTTGCCGGCCAACCGCGTCTTCAAGCGGGACCGATTTTATCTCCCGGCCGGACAGGCAGACCATTCTCCCGAACTCGCCGCGAGCGATCAGGTTGACCGCCTCAACTCCCAGCCGGGTGGCGAGGTTCCGGTCAAACGCCGTGGGCGAGCCCCCGCGCTGGAGATGACCGAGCACGGTCACCCGCGTTTCCTTTTTGGTCAGCTTCTCGACCTCGTCCGCCACCCGCTGGGCGGCTCCGCCCAGCCTCGGCAGCGCCCAGGGCTGGTCCGGCTTTTCGATCACGCTCATCTTTCCGCCCACCGGTCTCGCGCCCTCGGCCACCACCACGATGCTGAACTTCATCCCGTATTTTTCCCTCCGCTCGATCTTTTCCACCAGCCTGGGAGTGTGGTACGGGATTTCCGGGATGAGGATTACGTCGGCGCCCCCGGCCAGGCCGGAATAGAGCGCGATCCAGCCCGCCTCCCGGCCCATCAGCTCCACGAACATCACCCGGTGGTGGCTCTCGGCCGTGCTGTGCAACTTGTCAATCGCCTCGGTCGCGGTGATCACCGCGGTCTCAAACCCGAAGGTGCGGTCGGTGGCGGAGAGGTCGTTGTCAATGGTCTTGGGCACGCCCACCACTTTCAGGCCGCATTTGTCTCTCAGTTCCTTGGCGATGGTGAGCGTGCCGTCTCCTCCGATCACCACCAGGGCGTCCAGACCCAGCTCCTCAAAATTGCGGCAGGCGTCAGCGCTCTTGTCTTCCGTGAACTTTTTGCCGTTGCGCTCAACGGTCATGGCGAACGGATTGGCGCGGGTGGAACTGCCCAGGATGGTGCCGCCCTTGGTCAGGATGCCGCGCACGTTTTCCCACGAAAGCGGCATCACTTTTTTGAACACCAGCCCTTCAAACCCGTCAAGGATGCCGACCACTTCCGCGGCGTAATCGCCCAGGCTGGTCTTGACCACCGCCCGGATCACCGCGTTCAGGCCCGGACAATCCCCGCCCCCGGTCAGCACTCCCACTCGCTTCAGCTTGCTCATCTCTTCTCCTCTTCGGGCAACAGACACTCTTGTCTGTTGACAACTATTTTCTTCGGGCGACAGACACTCCTGTCTGTCGACAACTACGTTTTCGCGCGCTTCTTGAAATTTCTTGCGTAAACATACATCTCCCGGCTGCCCGGCCGGGAGCTTTTGGGCTTGGTGGTCTCTACGCCGGCAAAGCTTTCGCGCAAAAATTTGACGAACCCCTCAAACTCCCCGCCCTGGAAGGCCTTGACCAGGAGCTTCCCGCCCGGTCGGAGCACCGCCCGCGCGAATTGGCAGGCCCGCTCACAAAGCGCGATGGAGCGGGCGTTGTCCGCCAGCTTGCTGCCGGTGGTGTCCGGGGCCAGGTCCGAGAGCACCAGGTCGAACTCGCCGTATTGCGCGCGAATCTGCGCCGGCTCAATCAGAAACACGTCCGACAAGATGAACGCCTCGTTCTTTCCGGTCTGCCGGCTCAGCGGGCTCCGGTCGATGCCAACCACCATGCCGCGGCCGCCGACCTTCTCACCGCAATACTTCATCCAGCTCCCCGGCGCCGCGCCCAGGTCCAGAACCGTCATCCCCGGCGAAAGTAAATGGTATTTCGCGTCCAACTCCTCCAACTTGAAAACACTCCGCGCCGGAAAACCACGCGCCTTGGCCTTGCGCGCATAATAGTCAGGCTTGGCATAGGTTGACCGCTTCATGCTCCCTAATATAGGTTATTCACCGCAAAGACGCAAAGGGCGTATAAGAGCCGCGGCCACACTTACTCGCGTAGATGTCTCGATATGACTTTGTAGAGCGAAGGTCTTGGATAGTCTCAAAGACTGGATATGACTTTGCGCAAGTGCTATAATTTCCCGCATGACCGAATCAAGAAGCATCCTCCATGATTTCTTATCCAACTTTCGGCTGGAAAACCAGGGGGCACTTTTTTCCTCCGGCAGAGGCAACACACAGCCATTTGAAGAGTTTCTCATAAATGGGAAGAGTATGCCCGTTTATCGAAAAGAATTTTGGACAGCAAAACAACGACAATCTTCGTCCATACACGAAATTTCATATCGCGCCTGTTTCAAGGCCCAATTGCCAAGGTTCTTTATTGAACTTTTCAGCAAGGCCGGCGGCACGGTTTACGACCCTTTCAGTGGAAGGGGAACGACCGGCATTGAGGCCGCTTTGATGGGCCGGAATGTGGTGCTTAACGATATAAATCCATTGAGCACCATGCTTTCCAGGCCTAGATTCTTCATTCCATCATTGTCCGAAATAGAAAAGAGGCTTAACTGCATAAACTTTTCCCGGAAAGCGAGAGCGGAAATTGATCTGTCAATGTTCTATCACCCGGACACGGAATCCGAAATAATGGCCCTTAAAAACCATCTTAAGGAGAAATCAAAAGGAAATATTGAAGACGAAATAGACGCGTGGATACGCATGGTGGCCACTAACCGGTTAACCGGGCACTCCTCGGGATTTTTTTCCGTGTATACCCTGCCTCCCAACCAAGCCCTGTCTCCTGAGCGGCAAAAAAAGGTAAATCAAGAACTTAATCAGACACCAGAGCATAGAGACACCGTGGCGATAATCTTGAAGAAAACGTCGAGTCTGATTAGGGACTTATCGTTGAGCGACGTAAACAATTTGAGGCGACATGGCCAATCCGCGCTATTTATATGCTCTGACGCGCGTCAAACAAATCAGATTTTGGGCGACAGCATTCAGCTTACGGTTACCTCGCCTCCCTTTCTCGATGTCGTGCAGTATGGCGCTGACAACTGGCTTCGGTGCTGGTTTAACGACATTGATGTCAGCGAAATTGGCAAACAAATTACTATCGCCAAAGAGATCGCCGGTTGGCAAATCTTTATCAAGGAAGTTTTTAAGGAACTCTTTAGAATCACCAAGGTCGGTGGATGGGTCGCCTTCGAAGTTGGAGAGGTGAGAGCCGGAAAAATCAAACTGGAAGAATATGTAGTTCCCATTGGCATTGAAAATGGATTCCATTGTGAAAGTATTTTGATCAATGAGCAAATTTTCACCAAAACGGCGAATATCTGGGGAGTAAAAAACAATGCCAAGGGTACTAACAGTAATAGAATAGTCCTGTTCCGAAAATAACTCTTTCGGAGGATAATACGATGCCCGATGAGTATGCCAAAAATCTCGAACGGATTATCAGGCAGATGCTCCAACCTCTGCGCGACATTCCACTCAACCTTGTAATAGAATCTCTTTCGGGGCATAAGATAATCCCCTTTGATTTTGCCAACTCTGCCGATGCTGAATTGCTTGAAGACCTGAAAAAAATCGCCCAAATAGCGGGCCACAAAGTCAACCGAAAGCCGATAATAAGGTCCCGGCCGAATGAAGTCGGAAATGACATAGAAGAGTACGTCAAGCTCGCCTTCAAAAAAATGGGTTGCGCGGCCGACACGCCCTCATGTAAGTCCGGGGGCAAGAAGAGCATGGGTTACCCGGACCTATGTTTCATCGACAAGAAGACGCGAATGAATTATCTGGAGTGCAAGACTTACAATGCGGACAATGTTGAAACCAGCCAGAGATCATTCTATCTTTCGCCCTCCGCTGATTCCAAAATTACTCGGGATGCCCATCATTTTGTTCTCTCTTTTGAGGTTTACGTTGACGGCAGAAAGAAGAACAAATATGTTTTCAAATGCAGGCGTTGGAGAATAATTGATGTTGAAAAACTGCCGGTCGATGTAAAGTATGAGTTTAATAGCGACAATGAGAGACTCTATTCTAAAGAATATGTTCTAGCGGAAGGACAAGTCTAATCAAAGAAATATCAGTCCAAGTCGGATCACACGCGAACCTCTAAAAGCTCCACTCCGACAAACTGTTCGCGCGAGGGTTTTTCCTCCGCCAGGCAGAGCTTGACCACTTCCGCCCATGAGAGAGGCCACACCGATACGCTGAGTTCTCTTTATTCTGTACGATGAAAAAGATTTCAAATGCTCAAGCGGTTGATTGAATCAATCACCAGCGCCGGCCAGGTGAAGTTTTTGGCGCCCTGTCCTTTTCCGGAGCGGGTGTCGTAGAATTCGCGGAAGCCTTCGCGGAGCACGAGCCTGGCGGTTTTAAGGGCAAGTTCGCGGCTGAAATTTTTCTCGCCATACTGCTCGGCGGCGAGCGCGAGCGCCCAGTTGATGTTGGCCCAGAGGCAGTGCCCGCGCCAGAGCATCATGGTTTCGAGGGTTAGATGGTCCCCGGCAAGTTCGTCCGCGGCGTTGAAGCTGACCGGATAAGTGGTGTTGAACTCGGCCGGGTTCTTGAGGTGCTCATCGATCAAGCGGCGCGCCTTGTCAGGCGAGACCAGGCCGGTCATCATGGGCAGCATGCCGCCGGCGCATTTGCGCCGGGAGAGCTTGGGCTTTCTCAAATCATAGCGCGGATAGAAAAACCCGGCTTGCTCGTCCCACATGATTTTTTCCATGGCGCCGACCATGTCTTTGGCCCGGCTGAAATATTTTTTTGCCCTGGCCTTGTCCCCGGTTTTTTCGAAAAGCCGGGCCAGCCCGAGCAGTCCGAGCGCGAGCCAGGAATTGAAGCCCACGTCTTCAAACACGAAGATATTTTCTCTGGCCACGGTCTTGGGATCGAACCCGACCTCGGCCAGCCGGTTCAGGAGCTGGAGGTACTTTGCCAGGTAGGGGATTGCGGGCGAGGAATATCTGGCGCTGACTCCGATGGGCTGGTCAAAAACGGCCGCGGCGTCGGTGCCGGATTCCCAGGGGTGGATGATGCTGACCAGGCCGTCTCCGAACAGGTCGCGCTCGAAGAGTAGATAGTCCGCGGCCTTCTCCGCTTTTTCCGCCAGAGGCAGCACGCGGCGGTCGCCGGTGAAATCAAAATAGTCCGCGACCGCGTAGATGAAGTTGGGAGGGTCAATCAGCGCGGTCACCCCGTTCCGGTCAAACTGCCGGCGGAGAAGATAAATGGTCACGTTCCGGAGCGGGTCTTTTTCCTTGAGGCCGCGGAAGCGGACCTCGTGCGGAACTTTGCCCGACGGCGACTGGAAAGAGTAAATGGTCTCAAGTTCTTTCAGCGCGTCTTCCGGGAAAAGATGCTTTCCCGCGATCACGTTGGCGCCCGAGTCCCAGGCGAAAAACGAGTGGTAATTACCGGCGCTCGGATAGTGGAACACCTTGCCGTCCACACATTCGCGGCTCTGCTCAAAGACCCGGCGCGCCCCTTCCCAGAGCGCGGTCTTCTCGCTCTCAGTGAGCGCAAGCGCAAACTCCTCGGCGGCAAGCGGGCGGAAAGCTCCGGCCAGGAGCGCGCTCCCTGCCGCGGTTGCGTTCGTCCGCAGAAATTTTCTCCGGTCGATCTCCATTTCAAACTCCCCTGAAAATTGATTTTCCCAATAGCTTTGGTATGCTAAAAAGCCATGTCCGGGTCTCTCCAACAACAGACCAACGGGTTCAGCGCGGACCTGACCGCGATCCCGTTCGCCAAAATATTCTACCAACTTGCCGGTCAAAGGAAAACCGGCTTTGTCGATATTTACACACAGGCCCCTCCGGAAGGCAAGGTGGTCAAGCGGCTGATGATCTTGAACGGGCTGAATTTTTACGTTCAGGGGGGCTCGCTGGAGGAAACGCTGGGGCGGATACTGGTTGGCCAGGGGCGCTTGAGCGAGGACAAGTATCAGGCGTTGAAGCAGGAGGCGGGCGGGGATTACAAGAAGCTGGAGGAACTGGCGCAGGCTTCTTTGGGCCTGAACGGCCAGGAGTTTTCCGAGCTCTACCAGTTCCAGACCGAGCTCAAGATCAAGAACTGTTTCGCGCTGATCAAAGGCCACATCCAGTTCCGGGATGCTTCCACGGAGGCCCTGCAGAAGTACCTGCTCACTCCGCTCAGCCCGGAAAAGATCATGGTCGCGGGCGTGGCCATGCACTACCCGGGGGTGCGGATCAGCAAGGAATTCCCGGGCCTGGACAAGAAGCATTTCCAGGTCAAGCTGGAATTGATTGAAAAGATCAGCCTGTTCGGGTTCGGGCCCAAGGAGCAGCGCTGGCTGCGCGGACTGGGCAGGGAATTCATGGTCATGAACGCGACCCGCTCGTCCGGCTTGAAGCCGGAACAGGCCGAGCAGACCGTGCTCGCGCTTTATTTCGCCGGCTGTCTTGCGCTCCCTGCGGAGGAAGAGGATTTTCCTCTGGGGTCGGCCTACCAAGGCGCCGCGGTCAAGGATAAGAATGTGGTTGAGAAAAAGCCGGTCGCGGAGACTAAAGATACCCGGAGGGAAGTCAAGAAGGAAGAGCCGACGCTGCCCATTGAAAAGATGCTGGACAAGGAGATGAGCGACAAGGAGCTCTTGGCCACGATCGATAAGCTGCACGAGAAGGTCCACCAAAGGGAGATCACTTTTTTTGAGATCATGGGCGTTGACCAGGCCACGCCGGCGTCTCACATCAAAAGGGTTTATTTCAAGATGGCCCGTCTTTTCCACCCGGACGCCAGGTCCGACCTTTACCGGGGCGAGGTGCGGGAAAAGGTTGAGAGCCTGTTCACGCGGATCGGGGAGGCGTACAGCACGCTGACGGACGCGGAGTTGAAGCGCCAGTATGTTGACCGTCTGAAGAGCAAGATCACGGACTCGGAGATGGAGAAGGCCAACCGGGCGATCCAGGCGGAGATGGAATTCCAGAAGGCGGTGATCGCCCTCCGGCGGGGCTCGTTCAAGGAGGCGGCGACCGCTCTGGACGCCGCGATCAAGCTTGACCCGGAGGAGCCGGAATACAATATTCACATGGCCTATGCTCAGTTCAAGGTCCAGGGAGCGGGGCAGGCGGCCAAGTCGGCCAAGGTGATTGAAGAGAATATGAAGCAGCGGCCGAAGGTGGCCGAGGGCTGGTTTTACCTGGGTGTAATTTACCGCGTGACCGGGGAGCTGGAAAAGGCGCGCGGGTATTTCGAAAAAACCCTGGAGCTGGACCAGTACAACCAGGATGCCCAGCGGGAAATCCGCGTGATCGACATGAAGCTGGCCGAGGCCCGGAAGGGCAAGAGGCGGTAGTTGCCCGGGCAGATCACAATCATCGCGGAAAACCGCGTGGCCTTGAGCCGGGGGCTGATCGCGGAACACGGGTTCGCGGCCCTGATCGAAATCGACGGCTTCAAGCTCCTGTTTGACACCGGCCAGGGCTTTGCCCTCCGCCAAAACCAGGCCCTGCTCGGATACGACCTCGGCAAGATCGACGCGCTCGCCTTAAGCCACGGCCATTTCGACCATACCAGCGGGACCCCCTATGTCCTGGAAAAAAATCCGGGGGTAAAAATTTATTGCCATCGCGAGGCCTTTTCCCGGCGCAAGGTTTGCAAGGAAATCGGCGGGAAGCTGATCGAAGTCGACGTGGGCATGACCATTTCGGAAAAGCAAATCCGGGACAAAGGCGCGGAGATCTTTTGGGTTGAAGAGCCGCGGGAACTCGCGGAGGGGGGAATCCTGCTCGCCTGCCCGGTGCCGCTGGAGTCGGAATTGGAAACGCCCGAGCCCGGGTTCTTGATTGAGCGCGACGGCCGGTTTGTCCCCGACGATTTCCCGGACGACCTGGCGGTGGCGGCGCGCGGGAGCAAAGGGATCAGCGTCATTTTCGGCTGCGCGCACCGGGGCGCAATCAACACGCTTGGCCTGATTGAAAAATTTTGGGCCATGAAAAAACTGGACACGGTTCTGGGCGGCCTGCACCTTTTGGGCCGCGGGCCGGAGCAGGTGGAGCGGACCATTGAGGAAATCTCGCGCTTCAGCCCTGAGCGGGTCGCGGTCGGGCACTGCACCGGCGACTTTGCGCTCAGCCGGCTCGAGCGCCGTTTTGGCAACAAATTTTCCTTCGCCGGCGCCGGATCCAAATTCCCGATCGAATAGATGACCCTGGCGCCGGCTATTTATCAGGCCGGACGTAGAAAACCACGATCTGGTCGGAGTCCAGCTTCACTTTTTTGAAGCCGTGCAGGACCGCGTAATCTTTGAACGGCTGCATGTTCCGGAAAGGCTGGAACAGCACGGAGCCGGGATGATTTTGCTCCAGCAGATTTTTCACCCGAGTCGGCGAGGTATATACCGGGCAGTCGTAGTCCCCGCTTTCCCTGACCAGGTCGCCGATGGAATAGAGGAAAGGTCCTTGCGCGAATTCCTTGTAGAAATCGAACCCCCCTTCAAGGGCGTGAAGCGGGAATGGCGTGGCCATGAGATTGTTGCTGGTGTAGGTGTCGGCTATTTTTTTCATTTGCCGGGCGTTTTGGTGAAATTTGGTGACGGTCCATTCACTGTAGTTCCAGGGCCAGGCGTCCAATTCAAAACATTTCGCGGCCTCGCCCGAGAGCAGGCGCAAAGTTAAAACCAAGAGCGCGAGATAGAGAAAGACTTTGCCAAAGTCCACCAGCTTGCACGCATAAGCGATCAAGACTATGGCGAAGGTTACGGGCATGGCAACATACTGTTCATATACCATGGCGGTGAAATAAAGCGGCATTATTGAAAACCCCGCGGAGAACAAGACCAGGGTGAATTCCCAGCGCGCAACCGGCCCAATCTTTCGCCACCTCAGCACCAGCGAGGCCCCGGCCGCGAGCGCGGCGAAAGCGGCGGCCGAAAGCAAGAGGCGGTTGTCCGGGGATTTCAGGAGGATCAGTATCCGCTCTTGGACGGTAACGCCCACGTTCACCCCCAGTGCGGCCTGATACCCCTTGTCGATGTTGACCAGCAGGTTGTTGAAAATGAAGGGCTGGAACCGGGTGACCAGGTAATAGATGGGCCCCGTGGAGCCGGCCAGGAGCCCGAGGGTGAAGGGCAGGACCGCGTTTTTCAGGCGGGAGCGGAAATCGCCGAACCCGGGATAAAGCAATATCAGGAGGCAAGCCGGCGGTGCGAGGAAAACATAGAACAACTTCAAGCCCGCGGCAAAGGCAATCGCGGCGCCGCTCGCCAGGAGCAAGAGGCTGCTTTGCCGCGGGCCGGTCATGGCGCTCAAAAACAAATACAGCCCCAGCAGCGCAAACGGGATCGGGGCGATGTAGTTGGAGCATTCCTTCATCGCGGCCATAACGCCCGGGCTGGCCAGGAACAAGACGGTGAACATGACTGATGCGGCATAATTCCTGGTGAAGCGCCGGCCGAGCAGGAAGACCATCAGTCCGGCGAAGTTGGCGAAAAAAAAGGCCGCCAGTCTGCCGCAGAGGAGGTAGTGGGTGGCGCCGGTGATCTTGAACAGGCATCCTAAAATAACGGGGAGGTAAGGCATCTGGGGAAAAGAGAAATCTTTATACAGGCTGTATCTCTGGTAAAGCACGGAGGCCGCGAGATATACATGCTCGTTGACATTGACGTTGGCGTTCATGACGAAGAGGAACAGGTTGGTTTCCAGGATGAGAAAAAGCACTGCGCCGGCCATGGCGCCGATGGCGGTCAAAGCTATTTCAGCGCGACGCCCCCTGCCTGCTCCAGAACCTGGAAATGCCGCCATCTTTTTCAATCCTCTCAATGATTTTATCACGGAGCAGGTGGTCGGAGAACTGTTCGTTTCTTGCTCCGGGGAAGTCGTTGATGCGGATGAGGTAGTCCAGGCTGGCGACTCGGTAGGTCTTGCCGGTCTCGATCCTGGGCCCGCGCGAGAAAAAGAACCAGCGCATGGTCTTGATCCGGGCGAGATTTTTGCCGCTGATTTCAAAGGCGGCGATTTTGTCGTTGAAGGGCATGACCTGGAAGAGGTCTTCGGGAGTGATCTCCCCGCGGAAGATTTCGCTGCGCACGCCTCCGGAATTCATGATCCCGAAATCGGCCTGTGCCTCGGCCTTCAAGACTTCGGCCATCCAGAAGCCGAGGAACACCTTGTTGATGGTGAACCGGGTCTTTCCGATCACTCGCTTCAGGTCCGAGGGGAGCGCCCTGGCCTCTTCCGTGATGATTTTTTGCACTCCGGGTTCGGGAATAACGCGGTGGTCGATGTCGATTAGTCTTCCCCGGAAGCCGGCCGCGGTTTTGGCCGCGGGGTCCCAGAGGAAATCCACCCGGCCCAGATAATACCCGTTTTCTCCGGCCTGGGCGATGGCCACGTTGTTCACGGTCCGGAGGCCCTTGATCTTGATCTGGCTGTGTCCGCCGATGATCAGCGGGACGCCGCTCAAATGATAGGCCAGGGCCATGTCCTCCTTGATGCCCTGGTGCGAGAGCACGATCAGGAGGTCCGCCTGGTCCGCGAGCTCTTTTTGCAGCCGGCGTATTTCGCGCTCCGCGGGCAGGAATTTCAAATCCGCCACCGCGGTCTTGTCCACCAGGTTGGTGGTTTTCGGGTTGGCAATGCCGATTATTCCCAGCCGGAGGCTGCCGGTCTTCAAAATCAGGTATTCCTGCGCAAACGGTCCGCCGTCCTTGTCCCGGATGTTGCAGGCGAGGATGGGGAACTCGGCGATTGCCTGGTATTGCCTTGCCTGGTCCTGGCCGAGGTCAAACTCGTGGTTGCCGTAAACCGAGGCCTCATAGCCGGCCGCGTTCATGACCTGGAACATGGCCTGGCCCCGGGTCAGGGTGGTGAACGCGGTGCCGACCGGAGCGTCTCCTGCGTCCAGCAAAATGGTGTTGGGGTTCTCGGACTTGATTTCCCCGGCCTTGGCCGCAATCCCGGCCAGGCCTCCACGGCCGCTCCGGTCCGGGACAACGTGCCCGCTCAGGTCGTTGGTGAAGAGGATGGTGATTTTTTCCTGGCCGGGCCGCGCCGGCCCGCGGCAGCAAGCGATCAGGATTGCCGCAATTGACAGCGAGAAGCCCCGCGCGAAAAACTTTTTGCCCATCTACTTGAGCTTTTTCACCGCGTCCGCAATCCTCTTAATGCCTTCCTTGATGATCTCCAGAGAGGTCGCGTAACTGAGCCGGAGGCAGCCCTCGGCGCCAAAGGCGCTCCCGGGAACCACCGCCACTCTGGCATCCTCGAGCAGGAACTCGGAAAGCGCCACCGAGTCCTTGATCCCTTTTCCGGCGGCGCTTTTGCCCAAGTAGGCGTTGAAGTCCGGGAAAACGTAGAAAGCACCCTCGGGCAGGTTGCAGGTCACGCCCGGGATCCGGCGGAGCGCGTCCACGATCCAGTCCCGGCGCTTCTTGAACTCCGCCACCATCACCGCGACTTCCGCCTGGCTGCCAATAAGGGCCTCGACTGCGGCCTTTTGCGCGATGGAATTCGGATTGGAAGTGCTCTGGCTCTGCATGTTGCCCATGGCCTTCACCACTTCCTTGTCGCCCGCGGCGTAGCCGATGCGCCACCCGGTCATGGCGTAGGTCTTGCTCACGCCGTTCACGGTGACGGTCTTCTCATACAGCCGTTTGCTCAAGGATGCGACCGAGACCGGCTTGAAATTATCGTAAACGTTCTTCTCGTAGATCTCGTCCGAGACCACCCAGAAGTCCCCTTCTTCGAGCGCCGGCTGGAGTTTTCTCAACTCCGGCTCCGGGATGCCGGCCCCGGTCGGGTTGCTCGGGCTGTTGACCACCACCAGCGCGGTCTTCCTGGTGATGGCCGCGGCCAGCGCCTTGGGCTCGGGACGGAAGCCGCTCTTGGCGCTGGTCGGGACGAACACCGGCCTGGCCCCGGCGAGCAGCCCCATGTCGGGGTAGCTCACCCAGTAGGGCGCGATGATGACGATCTCGTCTCCGGGGTCAAGCACTGCCTGGAACAGGTTGTAAAGGGAGTGCTTGGCTCCGCAGGAAACAATGATCTGCTCCGGGGCGTATTTCAAATTGTTCTCTTTTTCGAACTTGGCGGCCACGGCTTTCTTGAGCTCCAGCGTGCCGGTGGCCGGGGTGTATTTGGTGAACCCCTGGTCAAGCGCTTTCTTCGCGGCGTCCTTGATGTGAACCGGGGTGTCAAAGTCCGGCTCGCCCGCGCCGAAGTCCACAACGTCGATCCCCTGCGCCTTGAGCGCGGAGGCCTTGGCCGTAACCGCCAAAGTCGGGCTCGGCTTGATCAGTTTCGAGCGTTCCGACAGCTTCATCTCTTCACCTCTTCGGGCGGCGGACACTCCTGTCCGCGATCATTATTTTTTATTGCTTTCCAGGATTTTTTTGCGCAGCTCTTTTTCCACCAGCCGCGGCACCATGCCCTTGGCCGAGCCGCCCATGCTCACCACTTCCTTGATCAGACTCGCGGCGATGTGGGAATAGGTCCCCTCGGTCATGATAAAGACCGTCTCGATCTTGTCGTTCAACACCCGGTTGGTGGTGGCCATCTGGATCTCATACTCAAAATCAGTCACGTTCCTCAAACCGCGCAGGATAATGTTCGTCCCCTTCCCCCGGACGTAGTCCACCAGCAAGCCCCTGAAAGTGTCAACCTTCGTGCGAGGCACGTCCTTGAGCAACGACTTCCAGATCGCCACCCGCTCCGCGGGGCCGAACATGTACTTCTTGTGGATACTTTCCGAAACCGCGACGATCACCTCGTCAAATATTTGAACGCTTCGCTTCACGATGTTGAGATGGCCCTCGGTCGGAGGATCAAAAGAACCCGGATAAATCGCAACCCTCTTCCCCAATTCAGTCCTCCCTCGCGTTCGGGGCGCAGACACTCCTGTCTGCGCACAACGCCTTTCCCCGCTTCTTTGACTCATAAAAACTGACTATGCTGTCCCCGTATTTACGCCGGTCCGCGAGCAAAAGCCGGTCATAACTGTCCGCGACCTGCTCGCGCTGACTGGTCCGGCACACCACTGTGGCGCCGTCTGCTAAAATACCACCCCCAGCCAATTGCGCAAGCGTCCTGCCCGCAAGTCCCTGGTCAAACGGCGGATCGATGAAGACCAGGTGGAACCCGGCCCCGGCCGCGGACAACTGGTTTATGGCGGTGGCGGCTTTTTTCACAATAACCTCGCCCCGCTCAAAACAGCCGAGGTGAGACAGGTTCGCCTTGATCAGTTCCCCCGACTTCCGGCTCTGGTCAACAAAAACAACCCCGCTCGCCCCGCGCGAAAGAGCCTCAATCCCCAGACTCCCCGAACCCGCAAACAGGTCCAGAACAATCGCGCCCTCCAGATCGATAGGAAGGATGTCAAAAATCGCGGTCTTTACCCGCGAGGTGGCCGGCCGGATTTTCCGGCCCGGAGCCATCTTCAGACGCGATCCTCTAAACTTTCCGGCGCGTATCTTCAATGTATTTGTGACCCTATGAGGTTGTAAATTTGCCATACAAATAGTAAAATGTAAAGGAACTGGCATGACTATTCAATACACTGATCAGGGCATTCAGGATTTCATCAAGGAACGGAAGGTATTGCCGCGCGATTACGCCCAGCGCATGCAATTGAAACACAAGCAGGGCCATAATGAGCAACAACTTGACGCCAAAGGCGAACGAGGAAATCTCTTTCGTATTATTTTGCGGCAAAACCGATTTAACGTTCTGGATTTTTCAGCCATCTGTGCGCTTTGCCTTCCGAATAGCAACAAGATCTTCCGACTTCAAAGGTGCAACGGCAAGAGTCACGAGCATACCAATACGATAGAGGATCGGACGTTCTACGGTTTCCATATCCATCGAGCCACGGAGCGTTATCAAGAACTTGGCATGACGGAAGATTCTTTTGCCGAAATGACGGATGCATTCAATGACTTTGTTGGAGCCAGGAGATGCCTACTCCGCGACTGCAATTTTATTGCCCCGGATGATGATCAAGGAAAGCTGTTTGAGGAGGTCTAATGCCCGGAATCCAAGACATCGAGCGCGAGTTTCAAAAAAAAGTAGCCTCACAAATCCGCCTCGCCAGCGAAGGGATAGACAGGTATAGAGTTTTTACCCCGTTCCTGTTTGAGGATGGCGACCATCTGGCGATAGTCTTCAAGAGAAGAAACGGAAACTGGGTTCTGTCTGACGAGGCGCATACCTTCATGCATTTGACCTACGACCTTGAAGAAAAAGACCTCCGACGCGGGACGCGCCAAAAAATTATATCCAACGCGCTCTCGTCTTTTGGAATCAACGAGAATGACGAAGAGCTTTACATCGTAATCAAGGCCGAAAATTATGGAGACGCATTATTTTCTTTCGTTCAGGGGCTTCTGAAAATAGCCGACGTGAATTTTCTTTCCCGTGAAAGAGTGCGTTCGACATTCCTGGACGATTTCCGGTCCTTGATAAGCGAAATCGTGACCGAAGAGCGCAGGACATTTGACTGGTCTGACTCCGATAATGATCCCCAAGCCAAGTACTCCGCAGATTGCCGAATCAATGGAATGCTCAAGCCCCTGATGGTCTTCGCTTTGCCCAGCGACGACCAAACCCGGGATGCCACCATCTCTATTCTGCAGTTCGAGAAATGGAAACTGAGCTTTCGTACTCTGGCGATTTTTGAAGACCAGGAAAGCATCAACAGGAAAGTTTTATCCAGATTTTCTGACGTGTGCGAAAAACAATTTTCAAACCTTGGAGCCAAGGACAGGATCACGGGCTATCTGGAAGAAGCGATCAGAACTGCCTGAACAGATTGACGGCCTTCTCAAGTTCGGTCTTAAATTTGGCTTTCGCCTCTGATTCCGACAAATCAGCAACATCAATCCTATATCTGCAATTGGCGTGCAGCTCCCTCTTTTTAAGATATTCTGTTTTGCAGAATTCGTCATATTGGCGGCCCAGATTACAAGCTTTTTGCTTATTTCGGGGATAGACAATTTCAGGAGGGGCATACACCAGTATAGTATTTTGGGACTTGAAAAATTCGAAGGCTTCATCCGCTAGAAGGAACCCGGCCCCAACATCGACAAGAAAAACTGCATTCTCGGTATCCTTTGAATGCAGGAGTTCAATTTCTTTTCGGCCTTCCTCAAAAAACCAGCGCGGACCATGCTTGCCCAAAAAAACCGGCGCACTCACATTATTATTGGATTGTTTGACACTGGAATCAAGGTCAATATGAATAATTTTGCTGCCGTCAGACACGGATTTCGCAAGTGGCGTCTTTCCAACTCCCGAGGGCCCTATTAAAAATATAACCAACGAACCTCTCTCATTCCATTCGCCTCAGCTCCTCCCGTAGTCATCCTCGGACCGCTCAATGTCGTCCTCGCCAAAATAGCCGCCCTGCTGAATTTCAATGAAGGCCAGGAGTTCTTGGCCGGGGTTTTTGATCCGGTGCCAGACCTTGACCGGGATGTCAACCGATTGTCCGGGCTTGAGCGCGATCTCCCTGTTGCCAAGCGTGACCACCGCCTCGCCCGCCACGATCACCCAGTGCTCCCTTCTCCGGAAATGACGCTGGCAGCTCAGCCGCTGCCCGGGCTTAACCTGGATGCGCTTGACCTTCCACCCCGGCTTTTCCTCCAGGATGAAATACCGGCCCCAGGGACGCACGCTCTTGAACTCCGATTTCTTGCTCTTTTTAGCCATGGCCATTCCTTCGGGGCGCAGACACTTCCGCCTTCGTCCCGCGGGGCGGGACTTCGGCGGACGAGCCTGTCCGCGCACAATCTTCTTTCATCTCCATGATATTTTATCGGCCCGATATTTCAAGTGGCGGCCCAAGCCTTGAATTCGCGCAAATACTGCCTAAGTTTATGCAAAACCAGGCCCTGGGGAAACTTGACCGGATTTCACCCGGATGAGGGGCAACCGATGGGAAACCGAAGAGCCGAGGCCGTCAAATTACCGGCGCCGGAAAAATATCGGGCAAGAGCGGACCGCGGGTATTGGAATGCCCGAATAGCCGAAGTCGTCCGCCGCTGCAAGCAACTGCAAAAACAAGCCGCACTCGCGGAAGAGCGGGAAAACCAACTCCAGGCGAGCGAACAGCGTTTCCGGAATTTTATTGAAGGCCTGCCCGAGGCCGTGCTGGTGGCGGACCCCGCGCGAAGGCTTGTCTTCTTAAGCAACAAACTGAGCGAATTCTCGGGAGTGCCGCGGGCAAAGCTGATCAACCAAAGGGTCAGGGATTTGCCCCGCATCCTCAACATCTATCTGGTCGGGACCGACCATTTATACCCCATGGAGCAATCCCCCCTGGTCAAGGCGCTCAAGGGAATAAGCTCCACCGAGGCCAACTGCGAATTCAGGCTGAAAGATAAGACCATTCCCCTGGAAGTGTCGGCCGCGCCCTTTTATGACGGGCACGGCCGGCTGCTCTACTCGGTCTGCGCGGTCCGGGACATCAGCGAACGGAGGCGAGCCGAGCGGCAATGGCGGGAAAGCCGGAAAATAATCGACGCCATGCTCAAGACTCCTGCCACGGGCATGGCCCTGGTCCGCGCCGACGGGATGATCCGGGTCATCAATGAATACTGCGCCCGGCTGCTGAAAAAGCCGATCAGCGAACTCATCGGCAAATCGGCCTGGAAGGTGCTCCCGGCCCAGGCGGCAAGACAGGCCCGGAAGAAATTCGACGAACTGCTCCGGACCGGCAAGGACGTTTATTTCGAGGAAAAATGGGACGACCGATATTCGAGCAATGCGCTGTATCCGGTCAGGGATGAAGCCGGCAAGACCACGGACGTGGCCTGGTTTGAGTGGGACATCACCGAGCGGCAGCAGGCCCAGGCGGCTCTCAAGGAAAGCGAAGTCAAGTACCGCAGGATCGTTGAGAACTCGCTGGAGGGCATCTGGATGGTGGACGCCGGGGGACGAGTCAATTACGCGAACCCGTCCATGGCGAAAATGCTGGGCTACACCGGAAAGCAAATGCTCGGGAAAGCCCTTCCTTCGTTTGTGCCGAGGAATCTGCGGCCAAGGCTGAGGGATAAACTCCAGAAGGGAAAAAAAGGCATCACCGAGACATTTGCCTTTCAGTACTGGAAAAAGGACGGCTCAATCATGGACGCGCTGGTGCGCGCCAACCCGGTCATGGATCACGGCAAATATCTGGGCGCGGTCAAGTTTGTCACGGACATAACCGGCGTCAAAAAAATGGCCGATGAGATCGAGGCCATGTCCAAATACAACCGCACCTTGTTCGAAACAGCGCCGGACGTGCATATCCTCATGGACACCAAAGGCGTCATAACGGACGTCAACGCCGCCATCGAGGCTATTTCCGGATATTCGCGCCAAGAGCTGGTCGGAACCTACTTCTCCAAATATCAAGGCGAAATTACAAAGCTGCGTGCAGCGTTCGAGCGGGTGTTGAGGGAGGGGCAGATCAAAGATTTTGCCGCTGACCTGCGTTCCCGCGACGGCAAGACCGTTTCTTTTCTTTTCAACGGCGCGGTCTTGCGCGACGAGTCGGGCAAGGTCACCGGCGTGCTGGTCGCGGGGCGCGACGTCACCGCGCGCAAGCAGGCGGAGGCGGCGCTGGCCGCGGAAAAGGAAAGGCTGGCGGTGACCTTGCGCTCCATCGGCGACGGCGTGATCACCACCGACACCAGGGGAAGGGTGGAGTTGCTCAACGCGGTTGCCGAGCAGCTGACGGGCTGGACCCAGGATGACGCCCGGGGCCGGCCGCTGGAGGAAGTCCTGCACATCATGGACCAGGAGACGGGTCTTCGCAGGAAAAACCCGGCGCAAAAGGCGCTGGAAAACGTTCAAATCGGGGAGCTGCCCGCCAACACCGTGCTGATCTCCCGGGACGGAACGGAGCGGAGCATAGCCGACAGCGGCGCGCCCATCCGCGACCGGCAGGGCAAGGTCTGCGGCGCGGTGCTGGTGTTCCGGGACGTGACCGAGAAGCTCCGCATGGAGGAGGAACTCCAGCGGGCGCAGCGGCTGGAATCGCTCAGCGTGCTCGCCGGGGGCATCGCTCACGACTTCAATAACATCCTGGTCTCAACCATCGGCAACCTCTCGCTCATGAAAATGGAAATGGACCCCAGCTCGCCCCTCTATCAAAATCTGATTGCCGCGGAGAAAGGCGGCCTGCGCGCCAAGGACCTCACCCGGCAACTGCTCACTTTCGCAAGGGGCGGCGCCCCGATCAAAAAAGTGATCTCCATCGCGGAACTGATCCGCGACTCCTGCGGCTTCGCCCTGCGCGGGTCCAAGAGCCGCTGCCAGGTGGTGGCGCCCGGGGATTTATGGATGGTGAAAGCGGACACCGGACAGATTTCCCAGGTGATCAGCAACCTCTTGATCAACGCGGACCAGGCCATGCCCGGAGGAGGCATCGTCACGGTCAAGGCGGAAAACACCGTGCTCCAGCCGGAAAACAGTTACGGACTCGCGTCCGGGAAATACGTCAAAATTTCGATCAGGGACGAAGGGGTGGGGATACCGAAGGAACTCCTGACCCGGATTTTCGACCCGTTCTTCACCACCAAGCCCAAAGGCGCCGGGATCGGGCTGACCATATCCTACTCCATCATCAGAAAACATAATGGGAACATTGGCGTGAAATCCGCTCCCGGCAAGGGGGCGACCTTTTATGTGTTCTTGCCCGCGGCGGGCAAGGCCAGGAAGGAAGCTGTCCCGGAAGCCGCGGGAATAGTCATGGGCAAAGGAAGAATCCTGGTCATGGACGACGAGGAAATGGTGAGGGACACCTCGGAAAAGATGTTGCGCAAACTGGGCTATGAGCCGGAATTCGCCAGGGACGGCGCCGCGGCCGTGGAAGTTTACGCCCAAGCGCAAAAAGCGGGCAAGCCCTTTGACGCGGTTATCCTGGACCTGACCGTTCCCGGAGGAATGAGCGGAAAAGAAGCCATCGAAAAACTGCTCCAAACAAACCCCAATATCAGGGCAATCGTGTCCTCCGGATATTCCAACGACCCGGTGCTGGCGGAACCGCAAAAATACGGGTTCAAAGGAATGGTGATCAAACCCTACGAAATAGAAGCTATCGGAAAGGTCTTGAGCCAGGTGCTCAAAGCCAAAGGAGCCAAAGGGGTCAGACCTTGAGGGCCTGTGGCCCAAATCAGTCCTCCCCCTCGGAGGGGGGAGGATTTAGGAGAGGGTGACTGATTTGATTTATGAATAATCACCCTCCCCCCTGGCCTCCATAGTCCCGCTGCGGCGGGACGACGGAGGCTTAATCCCCTCCCCTCAAGGGCGGGGAAAAATGTTTTGGGCAACGGGCCCTTGACTTTTGACTTTTGCCGGATGACCGCGGTCTTGTCAATCTGCAAGGTCAACTGACAACTGAAGCTCTGACCCCACGGAGGCACGATGGTTTTGCTTCTGGTCCTGGTATTGCTGCTTTGCGCCGGCGACTCCGGCTGCGAGCGCGCAAGACACCTGGAGCCGGTTGAATTCGAGCAGCCCTCCCAGGGCGGCATGAGTTGGAGCGACGATTTCACGTCAATGGAGGACGCGGAAGAGGAACTGGCCCGGTTCCTTTCCCGGAATCAGGACCTCAAGCAGTATCTGGACGGGCACAAAGTATTGGTCAAGGTGGTGCCGGGCCGGCCGGGCGAAGTGGCCTGCTCCAATGCTCTTGCGGAGCAGGAGCCTTTTCAAATCACCATTCCGTTTTCCACGGTCCGGACTCCCTACGACCTGAAATTGAATGTAAAATATGAATTGGGACACTGGATTTATAAATTTGAGATCAAGCCGAAGCATTTTGCCCGGGAGCGCACCGAATGGGAGGACGTGCTCTTCTCCCACCGGGTGTGCAAGTTCACGGCGAGGAAAGGCATGAAGGCGCTGAAAATGGCGGACGACCCGGCGTTCATAGCCGGGATCAGCAGCAAGGAGATCACCGATTACGACATGGAGGTCATCCGGCGCGGCTACGGCAACCCCTTCCGGGGAATGCCCTTCAGGTCCGCGCTGGAACAGAGGGGGTATCAATTCCAATGCGGGCAATGCCGGAAGGAATCAGCATCAAAGGAGTCGGGACCATGAAAAAATTCTACATTTCCCTCGCGGCGCTCTTTTGCTTGGCCGGTGCGGCCGGGAACGGCGTCTTTGAAACCTGCCCGGTCGGACCGGTTGACGGGATCGAACTGGACAAGTATCAACTGACCATCAGCAACGAGTCGGTCAATTTCGCCAAAAAGCAGAGTTACCGGAGCGCCATAAGCGTATCGCCGGAAGGGGTGGCCGTTGAGGAAAAAATCATCCGGCACGTCTTTAACTGGCGCTTCAAGTACCAGGAAAAGGAATTATCGAAAAAGTATCCGGTCACCCGCGAGCAGTTCGCGCAATTGATCGATGCCCTGGTCAAGGCCGGGGTCAAGCAAAAAACCCCCGTCGCCGCGGAACTCATCAGCGCCATGACGGTCAGGCTGGAGATCAAATACGACCAGGACTGCAACATCATCGTGTTCAATTACCCGGCCGCGGATGCCAGAACCAAGGCCCTGGATGAAATTCTCCAGCGGTTCTTCAAAGACACCGGGGTAAAACTCCACGGGTACACCCTCCGGGAAAAAGCCGCCGAATGAGACACCGCGTCAGTCGCGGGCCCGAGCCGGGCGCGAATTTTCATCCCGCGCCGCGGCCGTGTCTTCCGCTTGAGATAGGCGGCATTAGACTGTAAGATATTGAATGCAGAACCGGGAGCGCCGGCAAAAGTAATGAACAATATCAAGCTGAAAATCAGAATCATCGTATTCCTGTCATCGTTGGCCCTGTTCGCGCTGTTCGGGACCGCAGTCCTGTCCGCCACCCGCGGAATTTCCGGACGCAACTTGCTGGTGGTGCTTGCGGCCTCGCTCGCGGGTTCCGGCATCGCGCTCGCGGCGTCGCATGTGTTGTTCGTGCGGATGGCCGGGTTTTACATGATTACCGCCCAACAGGCGCGGGCGCTGCAAAAATACCTGCAGGCCGCGAGCCAGGGCAAATTCGCGGCCCAGCCCGAAAACCTCGAGATCGAGGCCGGAGGCGAAACCCTGGAAGTGCCGCTGGGAGACTTCCACGCCAACGTCGTCAACGTGCTGAGCCAGACCCGCCGGCTGACCGAAGACCTGGGCGAACTCTCGCGCCAGATCATTGACCAGAGCGAAAAGCTGTTCCGGGCCGCCCAGAGCCAGTCGGCCTCGGTGGAGGAGTGCGGTTCGGGCACCGCCCAGATCGACCAGGGCATCCGCGAGATCCACAGCCGGGTGGACGGCCTGAAGAACCTGTCCCAGGAAACCTCCAGCGCCAGCTTCCAGATGATGACCAACATCCAGAAAGTCTCGGAACTGGCCGGGGAACTCGCCGGGTTCGTCCGCGACCTGGTCACCGCCATTTCCCAAATGGCGTCCAACATCAAGAGCGTGGCCAATGCCAGCGAGAGCCTGTCCGCGGCATCCACCCAGAGCGCGGTCTCCATGCGCGAGATCGACCAGAACACCCAGGAAATCCGGAAGCACGCGGAGGAGTCGGCCCGGAACGCGGCGACCGCTCGCGAGCGCGGGGTCAAGGCCGGGGAGCTGATCTCGGGCTGGTCCAAGGGCATGGACAAGATCGAGTCCACGGTCAGCGACTCCACCAAGACCATGGCCGAACTGGCGGAGCAGTCGGAAGCCATCGGCAGCATCGTGACCGTGATCAGCGACATCGCCTCCGAGACCCACCTGCTCTCGCTCAACGCCTCGATCATGGCGGCCAAGGCCGGCGAACACGGGAGAGGCTTCATGGTGGTTGCCACCGAGATCAAGGACCTGGCCCGGAGAACCTCGGAAAGCACCAAGGAGATCGAGGCGCTGGTCAACCGCACCCGCAAGGCGATCAAGCACAGCCAGGACGGCATTTCCCAGGCTTACGAGAGCGCCAAGCAGGGCATACAACTGAGCCAGGAGGCGCGTCAGGCCATTGCCGAGGTGCTCGAAGGCCTGGAGCAGTCCGCCAAGTTTTCCCGCGAAATCGCCCAAGCCACCGAAGAGCAGGCCAGGGTGTCTTCCCAGGTGTTCCAGTCAAGCACGGAGGTTGACGAGCGCACACAGTTGATCAAGACAGCGATGCGCGAGCAGGAGGACTCCAGCGCCTACGTCAAGGAACGCGCGGAGAAGATGCGGGAGTTGACCGAGCGGGTCAAGATCGCGACCGCGGAGCAGGCCACGGGCTCCCAGCGGGTCTCGCGGGCCATGGAGGACCTGACCGCTTCGGTGGAGCTGATCCGCAAGGCCAGCCAGGACCAGGCCAAGGCCAGCTCCGGCATTGTCAAAGCCATGGACCAGACCCGGAAGGCCGCGGACCTCATCGCCATCAGCGTGCAGAACGCGGAAAACACCGCGGTCAGCGTGCTCGACCAGTCGCTGGTGCTGGCCGGCGAGATGTCCGGGTTTGAACTCCCGGAGGTCAAGTCCCGGATGAAAATCGGGTTGCTGCTGGACAACCTCCGCGAGGAAAGGTGGCGCCGGGAGCACCAGGAATTCATCAAGCGCTGCGAGCGGCTGGGTGCGCAGGTGCTGGACGCGGTGGCGGACGGGGACGCCGAGGCGCAAATAAGGATGGCGGAAGAACTGGTCTCGAAGGGCGCCCAGGTGCTGGTGATCGTGCCGGTGGACTCGGTCCGGGCGGCCAAGGCCGTGGAGATCGCCCACCGGAGCAACGTCAAGGTCATATCCTACGACCGCCTGATCAAGAACTGCGAACTCGACCTGTTCATAACCTACGCCTACGAGCAGGTCGGAAAAAAGATGGTGGACTACGCGCTCAAGAAAAAGCCGGCCGGAAACTATTTCCTGCTCTACGGCTCCGAGACCGACATCAACGCGGTCTGGCTCAAGAACGGACAGCGACAGGCGCTCGAGCCGCACCTGCGCAAGGGCGCGGTCAGCCTGATCGGAGAGTCCTGGACGCCGGACTGGTCCCCGGAAAACGCCTACCAGATCGTCCGCAACCTCCTGGAAATGGGCAAGAAGCCGGACGTGCTGGTCTGCGGCAACGACGGCACCGCCGGAGGCGCCATCCGGGCGCTCAAGGAAAAAGGCCTGGCCGGGAAGACATTGGTCACCGGCATGGACGCGGAGCTCGACGCCTGCAAGAGGATCATCCGGGGCGAACAGGCCATGACCGTGTATATGCAGGTTTACCTCCAGGCCATGAGAGGAGCCGAGGCCGCGGTGCTCCTGCTCAAAGGCCAGGAAATACCCGGCTCCCAACACCTCATCTCCAACGGCGCAACCGAGGTCCCCTCCATCCTGCTCCAGCCCATCCTGGTCGACGCCGACAACATGAAAGAGGTCATCGTGGCCGACGGCTACCACAGCGAAATCGACTTGTATCATTAGTCCGGGATCAGGAATTGGAAGGGCTGACTCCCAAAACCGCGCTTGACGATCATTTCCGGGTGTGGTATCAGATTGGATGGAATAATCCAATGGCGCAACCGCTTGCCGGTTAGGCCATGAGCCTTGAGGGGGGGCCGATGTCAAAAATCAAGGGCGCGCTGCTTTTGGACCTGGCCAAAATCATCCGCGAGAACAAGAACCGCGACTGGAAAAAATATTTCAATGAGGGCGACCTCAAAATCATCTCCGGCACCGTGATGCCCAGCGAATGGTACGACATCGGCACCTACGAGCGCGCCGGGTTCGCAATCTTCCAGGAGATCGGACAGGGCAAGCTCCCAAACGCCTGGATCTGGGGCAAATTCCTGATCGAAGACCTCGGCAAACGATTCTACAAAAACCTGGTCTCCTTTGAGGACCCCTTCGGGTCGTTCAAGAGCTGCCAGACCTTTCTCAACCAGTGGTTCTTGTTCGATGACCCCAAATTCCAGGCGATTGTGGTCGAGCAGACCGGGCCGAGCTCGGTCAAAATCTCCGTCAAATACGACCACCCCATTGACTTCTTCGAGGCCTCGGTGCATCAGGTCGCGGGAAGCATGGAGCGCATCGCGGAACTCAACGGCGGAAAAGAAGTTTCAATTAAAATCTCCGACATGGACGCCAACAAGCCCCAGCCCTCAGCCATCATCACCGTGACCTGGAAATAACGGTCCGGCCCCGCCGCCTATTTGATATAAACGCTTTCGTTCAGCCCTTTTCCGGCCAGCAATTCTTTCCGGCCGTCGATGAAAAGTTCGGCCTGGCGCCTGTTCCGGCAGCGGTAGAACACGGGCTTGGCGATAAAGGTGTAAAAAATGCTCTTGTGCGCGAGCGACTTTCTTTGCGAGCCTTGTTTAGCGTTCATCGTTTTGCGTTTTGCGCTTATGCCTTCTCTATAATGTACCTGCACTCCCCCGCTCCTCCGGAAATGGTGTGGAGCACGGTTATCTTCCCGCCCAGCCTTCGGACCAGGCGCTTGTCCATGTTCATGGTTGCCCGGCAGACCTTGTTGGCGCGTTCGCACGGCTCAAGGCCCATGGTGCACTCGTGGTGGACCATTTCCACCCGGTCGGAGCCGGCCGAAACGATCTCCTGCGGGATGCGCAAAAAAACCGCCAGCTTCTGCCACTGGAAGGTTATCTCCGGCGCGTCCCCGCCCTTTTCTATCCCGAGCGCCCGGAAGCGCACGATCAGAAAAGCCAGGATGCGGGTGGTGACGTTGGCCATCACCCAGCGGCTCACCGGGTTGCCTCCCACGCGCATGATCAGCCGGCCGATCGCGTGACGAGTCTTCATCAGCCAGAAATCATGCCGGGCATCGAACTCCTTCAGCTTCGCAACCAACTCTTGCTTCCGCTCAACCGCCTGCTCCATCTCTCACTCTCCTTTTATTCGTGCCGCGTCCCGCCAACGCGGGATTGTCCGCAGACAACGTTTCTCTTTTCTCTTTTCTCTTTTCTCTTTTCTCTTTTCTCTTTTCTCTTGTTCGTCACTCCAGCACCGCGCCCTGAGCCGCGCTGCCCACCAGCTTCCGGTACCGGCTCATGTATCCTATTGCCGGCTTCTCAACCGGCTTGAAGCCCGAAAGACGGGCCTTCAATTCCTGCTCGCTCAACTTGATTTCAATCTCCCTGCCGGGAATGTCAATCCGAATCCGGTCGCCATCCCTCACCGCGGCCAGCGGACCGCCGACATAAGCCTCGGGCGACACGTGCCCGATGCACGGCCCGCGCGTGGCCCCGGAAAACCTCCCGTCCGTCACCAGCGCCACCTTGTGCATCCCCAGCGCCTCGAGCATGGTGGTCACGGTCAGGAGTTCGGGCATGCCCGGCCCGCCCTTGGGACCCTCGTACCGGATGACCAGGACCATGCCCGACTTGAGCTTTCCCCCGGTCAGAGCCCGAACCGCTTCATCCTCGCCCTCGCAAACCAGGGCCGCGCCTTCAAAAACTTTCATGTCCTCCGCAACCGCGGACTGCTTGACCACCGCCCCCTCCGGCGCCAGGTTCCCGCTCAAAACCACGGTCCCGCCTTCCGGGTGGAAGGGTTTTTCCAGCGAGCGTATCACGCCGTTGCCGGAGAGCTTGACCTTGCTCAATTCCTCGCCCAGGGTTTTGCCGCTTGCGGTCAGGCAGTCCAAATGGAGCAGCGGCGCCAAAACTTTCATCACCGCGGGCACGCCTCCGGCGCGGAACAAATCCAGCATCCCGTGCGGCCCGCTCGGGTTGATGGAAAGCAGGGTCGGCACGCCGCGGTTGAACTCGTTGAAGACCGAAAGCGGGAGTTCAATCCCCAGCATCCGGGCAATGGCCGGGAGGTGGAGACAGGAGTTGGTGGACCCGCCGATGGCCAGGTCAACCATCACCGCGTTTTCCAGCGCGGCCCGGGTCATGATTTTGGCGGGGACAAAGTTCTCGCGCACCATCTCCACGATCCGGCTCCCGGCCTCGCGCGCCTTAACCGGTTTCAGGCTGTGGAACGCGGGCATGGCCGCGCTGCCCAAAAGCGCCATGCCCAGGGCCTCCATCAGGCATTGTACGGTGTTGGCCGTGCCCATCACTTCGCACGAGCCGCAGCTTGAGAGACGAAAGGTCGAAAGCTTGTCGGAGAAGGCGTCGTAGTCGGCCTGGTCCGTGCTCGGTTTTTCGTCCGGAGCGAACCTTATGCCCCAGACCCCGAACCCGCCGGGAACGCAAATGGACGGAATATTCAGCCGGCCCGCGGCCATGAGCATGGCCGGGTTGATCTTGTCGCAACTGGAGAGCGTGACCATGCCGTCAAACCACTGCGAGCGCACGTGGGTCTCGACCAGGTCCGCGATCAGGTCCCGCTGCGCAAGCACGTAGCGCATCCCGGAGTTGCCGTTGCCGAGAGCGTCGCACGGGGCCGGAACGTTGAACTCAAACGCAAGACCCCCGGCCATGAGCACGCCCTCTTTCACCGCCGCGGCCAGCTCCCGCAAGTGGCGGTGGCCAGGGTTCAACTCACTGTGAGAATTGGCGATCGCTATCACCGGCTTCTTCATCATCTCTTTTTCCTTCACCCCAATCCCCCTTAAAATGCTGAGCTTGAGCACCCCGCCCGGGAGGTCCCGGTCAACCACCATGTAAGAACTGCGCGGCTTGCCCAAAACCCGGGAAAGGTAAATCCGGTAAAGATAGATCAGACCGCGGAGCGTCCCGAACACCACCCGCTTGGCCCAGCCGTGCTCCCACAAAAAACGCTGAAAAGCCTTGAGCTCCACTACCCTCAAAGCTTAGCCCTGTTCAAACGCCAAAGTCAAAACCAATTCTTCATTGCCGAGACCCATCCAGCCTTCGCAGCCGATTCATCCTTTTCATCCTTCGCCCCGCGCTACGCGGGGCTGCGGAGAACGCAAGCTAATTCGGCGGAGCAGGCAAGAACGCAATGAACCGCTCGTGGCCGTCTGGCTTTCAAGAGGACTGATGAAGGTGATGATCGGCGGAGCGCCGTCTTCGATGAGGAGGAGCGCGGAGTCAAAGGATTGGTTGCCGGCGGCGTCGGAAATCCAGGCGTTGAACACGTTGCCGCCTGCAACTCCGGTTGCAGAGCCGGTGGCGGAAGAAGAAGTTTTGGTTAGTGTGGAGGTTATGTCCGTGTCGTTATGATAGACAAGGAGCGAATTGAGGTCAATGCCGGCGCCGGTGTCGGAGTAGGTGATGTTGATGGCGATGGCCCGATTGGTGGCCGCGCGGTCGGTTCTTGCGTTCGAATCAAGTTTCAAAATCAGATTATGGCGCAAGATTTACGGTTACGTCCTTGGGAATATATTTGCCGGTCTTGGGGTCGTAACCGTGCCGTTCATCATATTCGTGATACTTGGTCGCTGAAAGCTTTCGGTTTTGATAAATGTAGGTTACGGTCAAGTCGTGGTAGCATGGAGCGCGATTTGGGCATAAAGAGTATTCAAGGTCGAAAGTGATTCCATGGGCTGTGCTTTTAACTGTGCCAGGGATCAAAATGCCTCCCCACATATACGGAGGATTAGGTGGCAGGCGGTCATGCCTAAATTTACCGGGAAGAACGTATTTATGGAAAAAGTTTGTATTCTCATTCATAGCTATTATTTGATATTTGTTATTTTCTATATTCTTACCTAGTACTCTAAATGTGCCCATGCTCTGTATTGGCGTGCTTTTCCAATCTTCAGGATTGGGTGAGGTATACCAGAGACGGCTATATTCAGCATATATGATCGAATAATCTGGTTTTAGCGGCGTAAAGCATATCATAATTGGCTGATCGGGCTTGTAGGGCGGCCTGGTTGCAGCATTATAACGAAAGCCGACTAAATAACCGGTCTTTGTTTTCTCAAGCCCGATCTGAACGGACGCAATATATTTACCGTTATAATCCTTGAAACATTGATATGGCGATACCGGCGCACATAAGTCATTGAAAATAGACAAGGTAAAGTCGTCAGCCATATTCCACCATTCGAGCACATCTTGATAGTCAATTTCTTTTTGAAACAAACTTTGGTCGTATCGGTCAATATCATCTGCAAAGTCGATAAACAGTTTGGGGGTCATTGCTGAAGATATGTTCCCGATTAAGAGAAAGATTGAAAAAAATACAATAACATTTTTCATTTTGTCCTCCTTTTCGGCTTAGCTAAGGCAACGTCTTTACCGCGGGTTCATTGTTGCTTCGCCATCGCAAGAAAATGAATTGAGGTGCATTATTTTTTCCCGATGCGCAGTCATTTAGGGACAGACCATCAACGATGACAACCTGAAGATAATGGGCATGTTGTATAGGTGTGCCATCGCAAAAAGCAGGAGCCATTCCGCCAACCTTACAAACAGTGAATTCAAAATCACCGGCAGTAGGGAATGTTGTGCTACCGCTAATGAGGGTCCCTTTAATACTGTTTGCCGCAGCGGTATTGCCCCACTGGGTGTTATCTGGGCTATAGAAATAGAATGATCCACCGGTGGGATCGGCGGATAAATCTAATCTATTAGGATCAGGCTGAGGCATTTGCCACATGGATGCATCGCGAGTGAGGGTTCTCAAAAGGTCAAGGGTGGCGTCTCCGGCAACGGACACCGAATTGGTATAAACGGATTTAGAAGTCGACGGGGTCCAATTCCAATTTTGAGCTTTGCAATATCTTTGAGGCATACTTGCTGTGCAACCATCCGTTACAGAATCAAATTGAGCCTTGATTATCGAAGCGGAAATCTGGCCCACGGCTAATTCTTCTGTAACATTGGACGCGGTAATTTGGGTATTGTGAGGGAATCCATAAAAAACAGTCCCCACATTCGGACTGGGATGATCGAAGCCGGATCTTGTCAGCCGTATCCGGTTCGTGACGACCGCGGCCAAAGCCCGGTGCGTTATGTCTCCGCCCGAATCGCAGGCTTCTGCATAGAGAATTCCAATAAGGCTCTGCGGCGGAATGGTCACGAAGGCGACGTTGCTGGGGTAGTTGTGGGCGGTTGCGATCAGTTCTCCTACTCCCGGGGTCCTGGCGCTGAGGGTTAGTTCCTTCACTCCGGTCGTCGCTGAGCTTTGGAAAACGTTCCGGTTCGGGCCGAGCCAGATTGGCTGGAAATTCGCGGTATGCCCGTTTTGGATGGTTGCGGTTGCTCCAGAGTCAAGGCCGACCACGACGGTATTGCCGTAAACCGGATTCACTATGACTCCGAGACGCGCCTCGAGCGGGTCTTGTCCTCCGGGTGCAAGGTGCACCACCGCCCTGGAAGTGATGATGACCGGGAATTCCTGGAAGGCGATGTTCTGCGGGCCGTCAAAATTCTGGCCGGTGGATTTTACCATTCCCGCGTATTCGGGAATGTTTGCGCTGACCCAGTCCAGACTTCTTGCGTTGGTTCCGCTCAGGTTGTAGCGGGCGTCGCTTGCATCATTATCAATCGCCAGTTTGACCTTGTCATGATCGAGAATGGTCATGTTGTTACTGTTGCTGCCGCAATCCACAGTGAAATCAGGGCACCAGATTTACGGTCACGTCCTTTGGAATGTATTTGGCGTTTTTACGGTCATAGCCATGACGCTCGTCGTATTCGTGATATTTTTTAGCTAATAGTTTGCAGCCCCTGTAAATGTAGGTAACCGTAATATCATGGTAGCAGGGTTCTTGAGTAGGACATAAAGAACATATGACATCGAAAACGATGCCCGATTTTGAGTTGAGAATTGATCCTTCCGCCAATACGCCACCCCATCTATAAGGAGGAATCGCTTCCGACCGCCCATGCCTTAATTTCCCGGGAATTACAAACTGTTTGAAAAATATCGTTTCCTCATTCCTGGCAGTAATTCTATATTTCGAATATCGGGCATCCTTTTCCAATATGCGAAAAGTTCCAATTAATGAAGACGGCCCCTTAGATCTGGGGATCTCCCGCCAGACGCAGCGATAATCGACGAAAAATACAGAGTCATCGCCATTTAACGGCCGTATTTGTATACCAAAGTTTTGCCTCTCATTTGAAGATGGCCGAAGAATGGATAATCCTATGTCAATTTCGTAACCGCGATTCTTGTCGTCATACACCGCAATATCCAACCCTTTAAATGTCTTACCATTATAAGGAGCAAAAAAATCCTTGATTGATTGTCCCGTTTTAAGGCTGTTGAAAACTGACAGGATGAATCTGTCCTCCAAAGCCCACCATTCGAGAGCGTCATTATTTGTAAAATTCCTATCATAGAGGCTCGAATTATACGTCGCTAAGCCGTTTCTAAAATCAACAAACGGATCAACTCCATTTGAAGCATGTGCCGAACACCCAAATACTATCCAAGCGATAAATAAAGCATATTTTAACGCATTCATGGTTTCCTCCTTTACCTGGCTGCTCATGGCAATTTTAGAACGGCTGGTTGGTCGTTATTTCGCCATCTTAAAAATATGAACTGGGGAGCCTTATTTTTGGTTGTTCCAGCGCAGTCATTTATTGGTATCCCATCAACTACCACAACTTGGAGATAACTTGCTTTGTTATTGCTCGGACCAGAGCAAAAGTTGTGTGCCATGCGAGTGCATACTATATCAGATTCAAAGTTTCCATCGGATGGGAATATAGTGCTTCCACTGACAAGTGTGCCTTTAATGCTATTGGCATGAGCCGTGTCGCCCCATTCCGTATTATTGGGGCTGTAGAAAAAGAACGATCCTCCAGTTGGGTCTTGGGCGATGTCAAGTCGATTCGGATCCGGCTGGGGCATATTCCAGAGGGTATCCCCTTCAGTCAAAGTGCGCATGAGATCGACTAGTGCGTCTCCCGCGGCTCTCACTGAGCTATGATAACAGCTTTTGCCCGCAGCGGGCACGTTGCTCAAAAATTCGGATTCCTGATACCGGGGAGTGTTGTTGGTCTTGGAATCATAGCCGAAATCGAAAGATCCATCGATTTGCTGCGCGCAAAAATCTTCGCCGGCGTTGGATGCTGTTACCTGGGAATCATTTGGAAAGCCAAACATCAGCCCGCTGCCAATATTGGGATTGGCAAAGAATCCCGTTGTCAATCGTATTCTATTTTTTACGACCGCGGCCAGTGAACGATGAGTTAGATCATTGGCTGACTGGCAGGCTTCTGCATAAAGTATCCGAATAAAGACTTGCGGCGGTACGGTTACAAAGACCACGTTGCTTGGGTATCCGTGGGCGGTTGCGATAATTTCGCCGATGCCGGGTGTCCTTGCGCTCAATGTTAAATTGCTGACGTTGGCCAGGTTGGAATGGTTGAACACGTCTCTTCCCGGCCCCAGGAGAATCTCATGGAAATCCCCGGTCTCGCCGTCCTTAATCGTCGCGGTCGCTCCTGAGTCGAGTCCCACCACCACCGTATTCCCGTAAACCGGATTTACCGAAAGCGTGAGATTCGCCTCGACCGGGTCCTGCCCGCCGGGGGCCAGGTGCACCACCGCCCTGGAAGTGATGATGACCGGGAATTCCTGGAAGGCGATGTTCTGCGGGCCGTCAAAATTCTGGCCGGTGGATTTTACCATTCCCGCGTATTCGGGAATGTTTGCGCTGACCCAGTCCAGACTTCTTGCGTTGGTTCCGCTCAGGTTGTAGCGGGCGTCGCTTGCATCATTATCAATCGCCAGTTTGACCTTGTCATGATCGAGAATGGTCAAATTGCTGCCGTTGCCCGCGCCCGAACCTGTGCCGAAATTGGCCGCAAACAACAGATGTCCGCCAGGGGCGAACGCCATTCCCCGCGGGGTGAGCGTGGGCGTGACCGTATCGGAATTGCTGGCGGCCTCGAAGTTACCGGTAGCCGCGCGCCACTTATGAGCACCGATATTATTGGTTGCCCAGTTGGGAATATTGCCGCCTCCGCTAAAAGAAGAATACAACATCTGTCCCAGGGGATCAAAAACAACGTCATAGGGCTTGCATACATCGTGAGCATCGCCGGAAGGTTGCACGATCGCGGTTTGCGCCCGCTCAAAAAAAGTCGAATTGACATCAAGCACGGAGAAGGAATAGGCGTCCGAACTTGCGTTGGAAAAATTGTTGGCAACATATACTTCGCTCTGGTCCGGCTTAATGCCAGCTCCGGTTTGGCCTCGGTAGGCTGTCCCCTGCACCGTGTTCCCGCTCAGGTAGGAGGCGGATTTATCGATCGAAAAATATTTTACTTTTCCCGCGGCCCCCGAGCCGCTGGAGCTGACAATGTATATTACTTGCGCGGCAGGCGACGCCGCGATCTCATTTACCGTTCCGCCTATATTGATGTATCGGTTGGCAACGTGGTTCCGGAAAACCTTCAACATCCCCGAACCTGCGCCCACAAAAACCTCCAGGCCGTCGGGCGAAACCTTCACGTTTCTGGGCGAAGATACCGTTGCGGAATCCAGAATCGCGCCGGCCACGGTGTCGGCGGCTGCGACGGCGTCAATGATGACCAGCAGATTCGCGGTATTGTCCGTTACGTAGGCGATTTTACCGTCAGGCGACAACGCCACGTCAAATGGCCGCAGGAAGTCCGGCCGCGTTATCTGATTGATGACCGTACCCGGAGTGGATGTGTCAAAGTCGATTACGGAAACCGTTCTGGTGGCGCCGTTGGAAACAAAGGCATTATCGTTGTTCGCAACGAAGCCGTAGTTCAAGCCCACTATGAAATTGTAAAGGTTGGAGTGGTCGCCGTTGACGATCACTTTTACCGGCCCGCTGCAAGCGTCCTGCGGCACTTCAACCAAAAGCTGGGTTTCCGAGGCCTGCAATATGATTGCTATTTTATTGTTGCTAAAGAGCGCCACGTTTTCAGGAGGATTAGCGCTGAACCTCTGTCCCAATATCCAGACCGTGTCTCCTGGCATTGCGAAGACGGGGGAAATGCCGGTGATCGCAGGATGCAGTGGCGCCTGGTTGACAAAAAACGCGGAGGTTGCTGAGGAGATCTGCTCGAAGAAATTGCCAACGCTCGCCGTAACTACATGGGTAGAGCCTACCGAAAGCGCCCATTCCGGAGTCAATTGCCAGTTCGCAATAATCGTGTCGCCGTCCGACTCGAAGCTGAACATGTAAGTCCTATCGACGTCATCAAGTTTTATTTCCAGGGTTGATACGTCAAGCCCGTCTATTGGATCATGGAACTCCGTTTGCATCAGCGGGCAATCGATGTTGTTGGCCGATCCGTCGACCGGAGAAATGATCGTAACCATAGGCGGCGTCGGCGAGGCGCTTAAAAAGAAAGGAACAGCATCCTGCCAAATATTCCCGGCATAATCGGTTATGGTCACGGACAAGAGGTTCGGCCCCAGGTTGCCCGAGACCGTTCCTGTCGCGCTACCCGATTCGGTCGTAAAGCTGGTCGTAACGTCCACACCGTTCAAAGTTGCAACGAAAGAAGAGATGTTTACTCCTGAGCCTGTGTCTGAATATAAAGTGATCGCGCCGAAATATGAACTCGTTATCCCGTCGTTCATCGCAGGTTCATAGATGTTTAGCGTCGGAGGAATGGTATCGATTCGCCAGATGAGAGTTGCGGGCGTGGGGTCGGTGTTGAGGGAGGAGTCGGTGGCTCGGACTTCAAAGGTGTGGAGACCGTCAAGAAGAGCAGAATAATTTTTCGGCGAAGAGCACGCGCTCCAGCCCCCGGCGTCAAGCCGGCATTCAAACGCGCACCCGGTCTCGCTGCAACTGAATTCAAAACTCGCGTCTTTCGAATTGGTTGGATTTGCCGGAGCGGAATTGATGAAAGTCTCCGGAGGCGTGATGTCGATGACGGTGATCTCCAAAAGCCTCGCCGCATCCAGTCGAGTGGGGAACCTTTGGCCGGGAACCAGGTATTCCATGTCGCCGGGGATGTAGGCTTTGACGCGGATGACTTGGCCGTTGGTGCAGCCGGTGGCCCTGAGCTTGACCGATGCAATGCCTAATTCCGGGGCCTGCAAAGTCGGCTGGTAGTCATAGCCGAGCGGGTTGCGCCAGGCCCAGACCGTTTCGCCGCCCGCGGGATCAAAACCGAATATTTCCGCGGCCGTGTCGCCCACCCCGCAGTCGCTGGTGGGGGCGATGCCAAAGATGATGCCGAACCCGGTCCTGGGATAGTGGCCCGCGCCCGCGGAGGAGTAGCTTATCGCGCTGATCGCCACCGAATCGCCGGGAAGGTTCCCGACCGTAAGGCCGGAAACGGGGCCGGCCCACTCCAAAGTCGCGGGCGCGCCGTAGGTGTTCCAGTCTCCCACAAACCAGCTTTCGAGGAAGCTGATGTCCGCGCCGCTGATCAAGCCGTCGCCGTCAAGGTCTTGACGATACCTGGACTGCGGGTATCCGAAGTAGAGATCAGCGTCGTCTTGCGTGTTGTCCATGTAAACGGATACCAGGGTCGCATAGTCGTTGCCGGAAATGATTCCGTCCATGTCCGAATCGCCCCAGTAGAACGACCCCGGCTTCTGAGCATGGGCGAGGATGGGAATCAGGAAGAAAAGAAAAGCCAGAAATCCCCGAAGCTTTTTTGCAGTCACAAGCTTCAGCATTTTCGCCCCCTTTATTGCGAGGAAAACCGAATTGTTTTCCTTACTTGAAAATATATAGAAACCCGCATCAGTTGTCAAGTAAAAAGTTACTAATTTGACGATTCGGATAAGCGGCGGTATTTTTAAGGAACCGGTTTGAAGCGCAATGAGCTTTCTTGACTTGGCGGGAGAGAAGAGCTATTTTGAGGCGTAGTTGATGGGGGTCGGGCGCGTTTCAAGGAGCGGCCATGAACGGGAAGAAATTTTGCCGGTCAATATTGGTATCCTGGTTTTTGGCGCTGGGCCTGTTTTTTGCCGGGTGCGAAGACGGCGGGGACGACGGAGGCGGCGGTGGGCCTTCTGGCCCGGCTTGCGTGGACCTTGACCGGGATAGTTACGGCGCCAACTGCGCCCTGGGCGATGACTGCGACGACACGGACGCCCAAATCCATGAAAACTGCTCCAGGACCTGGCTGCCGATTTTCAGCGGGTTCGCGCCTTCGGCCCGGACCGAGCATTCTGCGGTCTGGACCGGGAGCGTGATGGTTGTTTGGGGCGGCCAGGACCGCAACATGTTTTTTGCGGACGGGGCCAGGTATGACCCGCTGACCGATTCGTGGGCCGCGGTTTCTTCCATTGACGCTCCCTCAGCGCGGGGGGCGCACAGCGCCATCTGGACCGGCAGCCGGATGCTGGTCTGGGGCGGGTATAACGACATCCCGGTCACCACCTACCCGGCCGGGGGCGCAAAATACGATCCATCGCTCGATAGCTGGACGGTCATGGGCGGCAGCCCGCCCGAAGGCCGCAAATGGCATTCCGCAATCTGGACCGGCTCGGAAATGATCGTCTGGGGCGGGCACAACGGCGTGAATTTGGATAGCGGCGGAAGGTATAACCTCGCCGGCGATTCCTGGACCGCAACCAACGCAACCCTCGCTCCTGCCGCCCGGCGGGAGCATACCGCGGTCTGGGACGGGAACACTCTGAATGAAATGATCGTCTGGGGCGGATACGCCCAAATGGGCACAACCACCACCGGAGCAAGATACAATATTGCCGGCAATTCCTGGACCGAGATGGTGGTCAACGGCGCCACCACCAACACGCCTGCCAAGCGGTCTCGCCACGCGGCTTTCTGGGTTCCGGGCAAGGGGATGCTGGTCTGGGGAGGATATGACGGGGGCGGGCTCCAGAGCGGAGGCATCTACGATCCGGCGGCTGATAAGTGGACATCAACCAGCCTGGCCGGCGCTCCCTCCGGCAGGTGGGGGTTCTCCGCGGTGTGGATTCCGGGCCTTATGGTTGTCTGGGGCGGAGAAAGCCAGGGAAGTTTTTACAGGCCTCATTACAATGACGGCGCGGGTTACAATCCGGTTACAAACACCTGGACCGCGCTTTCAACCACGGACGCTCCTTCCGCAAGGTCGGACGCGACTGCGGTCTGGACCGGCGCCACGGTTGATCAGATAATTTTCTTTGGCGGGAGCGACGCCAATGAGAAGGCTCTGGGCAGCGGCGGATGCCTCAACCGGAAAAGCAATACCTGGTCCGCGCCTTCGGTCAACGGCGCGCCTCCGGCCATATCCGGCCAGAGCGCGGTCTGGACCGGGACGCAGATGATAGTCTGGGGCGGGCTCGGGGCCACTTATTACAGCACCGGCTACATCTACAACGCGGCCACTGATTCCTGGAGTCCGCTGCCGCATCTGAATGCGCCCAGCCCCAGAAATAAGCACAGCGCGGTCTGGACCGGGAGCCAGATGATCATCTGGGGAGGGTATGACGGCGCGTATCTCAATACCGGCGAGGTTTACAACGCTTTGACCCGCAACTGGTCCGGTATGAATGCGACCGGGGTGCCCGCGGCGAGAGAAGGGCACATTGCGGTCTGGGCCGGGGGCAAGATGGTGATCTGGGGCGGGTTTGACGGCGCGCATCTCAATACCGGCGCGGAATATTCCTCCGGCGGCTGGTCTGCGATCACGCTCCCGCTTACCGGGCGGAGGGGACACAGCGCGGTCTCGACCGGGACGGATATGATGGTCTGGGGCGGGTATGACGGCTCAAACTACCTTGCGGACGGCGTAATTTATACCGTGAGCACCAAGACCTCTCAGGCCTTGCCCATAATCAACGCGCCTTCGGGCCGAACAGACCACAGCGCGGTTTGGACAGGAACGCAGATGATCATCTGGGGCGGCGAAGACGGATCAACGCCTTTCCTCAATAGCGGGGCCATTTACAATCCAAGCGGAAACGCCTGGACCCAGATCATGGACGCGAGTCCGCCGGAAGGGCGGATCAACCATTCTTCGCTCTGGACCGGGACGCAAATGATCGTCTGGGGAGGAGTGAACAGCGCAGGGATTTTTCTCAACTCCGGAGGCATCTACGACCCGGCGACTGACGTTTGGGCTGAGACTTCGATCTCCCCTCTGGCCGGACGCCGATTCCACACCGCGGTCTGGGCCGGGAGCAAGATGGTGATCTTCGGCGGCGAGAACGGCGCTCCGCTGGGTGATGGGGCGAAATACTGGCCTTAACCGGAAACCCCGGGGTCAGGCCGGTCAGGTGGGGTCAGGCCTTAACTTCGGAGTTCGAGCTTCGTTGTTAAGGCCTGACCCCGAGAATTCCTGACCGGCCAGACCCCTTAGTCCCGAAAATGGACTTTTGCGCTCGGGCAAGCTAAAATTATCTGCGACGCAGTTCAAAGCCGAGGAGGGTGCAAATGGCGAAGACCTGGCCGAAGTCATTGGAAAGTTTTGCGAGCAAGTATGTGCCGTTGCTGCGCACGTATCTCCAACGCGAAGAGACTCGGGACGTTGACAAGGTGATCCGGGAGGAGCTGGTCAAGAAGCTGCAGGGCCTGGTTGACCAGTTGAACGAGTTTAAGCAGCGCATGGTTGACGGCGGCAAGCTGGCCGGATTGGACCTCCTTGACCGCTCGACCCACAAGCTGGAGAAGGTGCGGGACAGCATCAAGTTCGCGGCGCGGGGATACACCGGGGTCTTTGACCTCGAGCAGATGGCCGACGCCGAGCT
>Ga0315291_10000258_pt1 | contig 67773 bp, 49 predicted proteins | sample YL17G12_20_MG_FD_203070 | JGI IMG/M metagenome (GOLD analysis project Ga0315291, IMG submission 203070) | Sediment microbial communities from Yellowstone Lake, YNP, Wyoming, USA - YL17G12_20 | ecosystem: Environmental > Aquatic > Freshwater > Lake > Sediment | place: USA: Wyoming | collected... | reverse complement strand
TGCGGTAAGGACTGCTTTAAGATTAGGCGCGGAAAATGCTTATATTGTTTATAGAAGATCTCGAAAAGAAATGCCGGCGCGAGAAGGGGAGATCCACCATGCGGAGGAGGAAGGGGTACAATTTGATTTCTTGACCACTCCAATAAAATTTATCGGAAATGAGGATGGTTGGGTTGAAGGGATGGAATGTTTGAGAATGGAGTTAGGGGAGCCAGATGCCTCTGGAAGGAGAAGGCCCGTTCCAGTTGAGGGCTCCAATTTCATAATGAAAGTAGACACAGTCGTAGTTGGAATCGGCAATAGTTCTCACCCTTTGATTACCAAGACTACTCCCGGTTTAGAATTGAACAAATGGGGGAATATCATCGCCGATCCAGAAACTGGCCAGACCTCAAGGATTGGGGTCTTTGCTGGAGGGGATATCGTCACTGGCGGAGCTACAGTTATTTTGGCTGCTGGGGCAGGGAAAAAAGCAGCAAGAGCTATTGATGCATATTTGAAAACTTTGTAATCCCGCATTAATGCAGGGTTTGTACCGCGAAGAATATGTGTCAAATCTGCAAAGGATTAGACCTACTAATATTTTGTTCTCCAAAGGTTACGGCTACTGCGGCACCTGGGAAGTTGCGAGTTTCAAGTTACAAGTCTCAAGACACATGTATTTGTTGGGGCGAACCTGTGTGTTCGCCCTAATTTGTATGTTCCCCAAATCATCAAGGCAGACACTCAGGTCTGCTCCTACGCATTGGATAACCAAAAAATAAGTAGGTCGGGTTGCGCAGTTCGACCCTTCGATAGACTCAGGGTGCTGAGCAATGTCGAAGCACAAGCTCACTGCCCTGAGCGAAGTCGAAGGGAAGTACCCGACGTCATATTCATATATTTTGTCGGGCAGTCCCCCGCCAAAGGCGGAGAACAGCCCGACCTACGAATGACTTGCTCAGTATAGAAAGTTCTTGTTCTGTCAGGAGCTCCTCCTGAGAGGGGTGTCAGGTCTGAGGACCTGACACAACCTAAAAAATTGCAAGTCTCAAGATGCAAGTTGCAAAAAAAATAATGACGAATGACGGATGAGGGATGACGAATTGGAGAGCTTGAAAGGGCGAATCTGAAGATTTGCCCCTACAATTCGATAAACCTGAAGGTTTATAATCCAATTTGGTCCCGCCAAAGGCGGGACACTCCAATATGAAAAGGCGAGCAAATTTTTTCTTGACAATCCCGTATGTTTAGTTTAATATTTGAACCGATGAAAATAGAACTGAAAAAATTACTGGATAAGGTGAATCACATTCACTTTGAGGAAAAACCTGATGCTCTGGAGCTAAAACAGGAAGGTACATCTTTTGATACACCCGTAATCGCAGATTTAACTGTATTCAGAAGCGGAGATAAATTTGTCTGCCAGGGGAAGGTCAAAACCCAGGTGAATTTGGAATGCTCCCGTTGCTTGACTGTATTTTCTTATCCTCTGGAGACCAAACTGGACTTTTTTTTGGAACTCAAAGATGGTCAGCTAAAAGTTTCCTCCTCGGATGAGGAGGCCGAATTTAGTTTTCCTTCTACAGATGAAGTGGAGATTGATAATTTGGTCCGGGAGATCATCCTTTTAGCTTTGCCCTTGAAACCTTTATGTTCGGAGGACTGTAAAGGGCTTTGTCCTGTCTGCGGAACTGATTTGAATACCTCAACTTGCAATTGTCAAAAAGAGAAAGTTGGCACCAGATGGGAAAAATTGAAAGATCTTTTAAATGAATAACCTGAGGAGAGCTTATGCCATTACCTAAAAGAAGACATTCCAAAACTCGCGGGAAAAAGAGGAGAACCCACTGGAAACTTTCTGCCCCTAATCTGGTGGAATGCTCCCACTGTCACCAGCCCAAACTACCCCATCACATCTGCCCTAATTGCGGATATTATGATGAGCGGGAAGTGGTCACACCCAAAGAGACTTAAATCTTTTATATGAATAAAGAGAAAGTCAAAATAGCCTTGGATGCTATGGGCGGAGATTTTGCCCCAGCTTCTGTGGTGGAAGGTGCAATTTTAGCTCATAAAGAAATAGGAAAAGGTATTGAGCTTACCCTGGTAGGGGATAAGGGGAAGATCGGTTTAGAGCTTTATCGTTTAGAATCTAATCACCTCCCATTTCATATCAAACATGCATCCGAATGGATCACCATGGAGGATAATGCCACAGATGTGGTCAAAAGGAAGAAAGATTCATCCATTTCCGTAGGTTTAGATTTGGAAAAGGTAAAAGAGGTGGATGCCTTTATTTCCGGAGGAAATACCGGAGCGGTGATGACCTCAGCTCTTTTGAATCTGGGTCGGGTCGAAGGGGTTTTAAGGCCAGCCATTGCCTCCTGTTTACCTTCGGAGAAAGGGATAGTAGTGGTATTGGATGTAGGAGCCAATGCCGACTGCAAACCACAAAATCTGCTTCAGTTTGGGGTAATGGGGAGTATCTATTCAAATTTGGTGTTGAAAGTAGAAAATCCTAAGGTGGGTTTATTATCTATTGGAGAGGAACAGACCAAAGGGAATGAGCTGATTTTGGATTCCTACAAACTTTTTGCGAATAGTTCATTAAATTTTGTAGGGAATGTCGAAGGCCGGGATGTTTTAAAGGGAACCTGTGATGTGGTGGTCTGCGATGGGTTTGTAGGGAACATCGTTTTGAAATTTGCAGAATCGATCGACGGATTTTTGACCTCTTTAGTTAAAAAAAGGGTCAAAAAGAATCCGCTTTTCAGATTGGGGGCATTTTTGTTAAAAATATCTTTGGGGGACCTTAAGCAATCGTTGGATTATTCTGAGTATGGAGGGGCACCCCTTTTAGGAGTGGATGGGACCTGTATCATCTGTCATGGAGGATCTTCACCCAAAGCTATCAAGAATGCTGTAAAATTGGCACATAATATGGTGAAAAATGAAGTCCAGCAGAACATCAAGGAGAAATTAGCTAACCATTCCAAAGTTTTGAAGGAGTTCAATGAGCTCAAAAGTTAATGCCTTTATTGCCGGGACAGGAAAAGCTACACCGAAAAAGGTTTTGACCAATTTCGATTTAGAAAAGATGGTGGATACTTCGGATGAATGGATAATAGAAAGGAGCGGAATAAAAGAGAGAAGGATAGCGGACGAAAATATCGCAGCATCTGATTTATCCTTAGAAGCTTCCAAAAAAGCGATGGAGGAGGCGAAGGTCAAACCGGAGGAGATCGATATGATACTTATAGGGACGGTCACTCCTGATTTTTTATTGCCTTCAACTGCCTGTATCCTCCAGGACAAATTGGGAGTAAAAAATTCAGCAGTTTTAGATATTGTAGCTGCCTGTTCTGGATTTATCTATGGTCTTTCCATTGCTCAAGCCTTTATCCAGATACAGAAATATAAGACTATTCTGGTCATCGGAGTGGAGCTTTTGTCCAAGATCACCGATTGGACCGACCGGAACACCTGTGTTCTTTTTGGGGATGGAGCCGGAGCGGCTATAGTAAAAAATACAAATGATGACAAAGGTATTTTAGCTACCTATCTTTCAGGAGATGGGTCCTTAGCCAACCTTTTACATATTCCAGTTGGCGGTACCAGAACTCCTTTAACTAAAGATAATATAAAAGAGAAGATGCATTTTATCAAAATGGAGGGGAGTGAGGTCTTCAAATCTGCGGTGAGGTCGATGGGGGATGCCTCAGAGAGGGTCTTGAAGCTTGCGGGGCTTACTTCCAAAGAGATTGACCTTTTGATACCTCATCAAGCCAATATCAGAATCATTGAGGCTACGGCAAGAAGGTTGAAGCTTCCGATGGATAAGGTCTATGTGAACATAGATAGGTATGGCAATACCTCATCCGCATCGATTCCTATAGCTTTAGATGAGGCCAGAAGAAATGGGTTGATAAAGGAGGGGAGCAAGGTGCTTTTGGCAGCTTTTGGAGCTGGATTTACCTGGGGATCGGCATTGGTGAAGTTTTGATAGGGGTTTTTTATAAGACTGTCTCTAAGAAAATGGAGTTAGTAAACTTAAAGTGTAACTCTTCACTTTTTCGGTGACGGCTTTTACTGGTATTTTACTTTGTAAAGAAGTCTGTTAAAACAGGACTATTGTCTAAATGGTGTCAAGAGGATATCGCGTAGGGGTGGAGCTTGTCTCCACCCTTTCCACCCAGGGCGGAGTTAAACTCCGCCCCTACGTGAATTGCTAATGAAATTATGAAGTAGCCACTTTGGCAACATATTGGTAGGGGCGTATTGCAATACGCCCCTACAACTATAGAAGAACATTATGAAAAGATTTGCTTTTTTGTTTCCGGGACAGGGTTCCCAATATGTGGGGATGGGTAAGGATTTATATGATTCCTTTTACTATGTGAAGGAGTTTTATAGTAAAGCCAACGAGATTTTAAAGTATGATTTAGCCAAAGTCTCTTTTGAGGGACCTGAGGATTTGTTGGTTCAGACTCAATATACCCAGCCGGCAATTTTTGTCCACAGCGTAGCCCTATGGAAATATCTGGATAAAGAAGGGATCGTTCCTTCTTATGTGGCCGGTCATTCCTTGGGTGAATATTCAGCTTTAGTTTCAGCCAAAGTCTTCTCTTTTGAGGAAGGACTTTTTGCGGTGAAGAATAGAAGTCTTTTTATGCAACAAGCCTGTGATAAAAACAAAGGGACAATGGCGGCTATTATCGGGCTTTCTCCAGATGTAATTGAACAAATCTTAAATGAAGCGAAATCGATCGGCATAATCCAGCCAGCTAATTTTAATTCAAAAGACCAAGTCGCCATATCCGGTGAACTCCCAGCTGTCCAAAAAGGGGTGGAGCTGGCTAAAGCCAAAGGTGCCAAAAGGGCGATGATACTTTCTGTGGGGGGTGCTTTTCATTCGGAATTGATGAGGCTGGCTCAGGAGGGAATGGAGAATGTTTTGTCTCAAATAAAGATGAATGTTGCCACTTCTCCAGTGATTGCCAATGTGACTTCACAGCCGGTGACTCAACCTGAACAGATAAAGAAGCTTTTAGCCCAGCAGATAACCAAGCCGGTCTTATGGTATCAGTCGATGGAATATTTATATAATCAAGGAATAAAAGATTTCGTGGAAATAGGTCCGGGTAAAGTTTTGCAGGGGCTTTTGAAGAGGTCTTTTAGTGATATCAATATTTACGGGATAGATAAGGGTTCGGATTTAGATAATTTTTTACAAATATACAGCGGTCAGTAAAAGGATTTAAAAGTCAACATTCAACAGCCAATCAAAAGATGAGATTAAAAAATAAAATTGCGATAATCACCGGTGCGGCTCAAGGTATAGGTAAGGCTATCGCATACAAATTTGCGGATGAGGGGGCGAAGATTTTAGTCTGCGATTTGAATCTGGGTTTGGCCCAGAAGGTTTCAGAAGAGATGGGGATCAAAGATGTTGTTTGTTTGCCATTTAAAATTGATGTCTCAGATCATATTCAAGTGGAGGAGATGGTAAACAAAATTGTTGAAAAATTTCAAAGGATTGATATATTGGTGAACAATGCTGGGATTACCAAAGATGGCCTTTTGATAAAATTGACCTCGGAGGACTGGGATAAGGTGATGGCGGTGAATCTGAGGGGAGCTTTTAATTTAACTAAATCGTGTGCTAAAGTGATGATGAAACAAAGATCCGGAAAGATAATAAATGTCTCTTCGGTGGTGGGGATTATGGGGAATGTGGGGCAAGCCAATTACTCTGCTTCTAAAGCCGGATTGATCGGCTTGACCAAATCTACGGCTAAGGAATTAGCCGGAAGAGGGATAACTGTAAATGCGGTTGCCCCGGGTTATATCCTAACCCCTATGACAGAGAATATCCCCCAATCAGCCAAAGATTGGTTTTTATCTATGATCCCTTTGAAAAGGCCCGGCACTCCTGAAGAGGTCGCCAATTTAGTGGCATTTTTAGCCTCAGCTGAGGCAGATTATATCACCGGCCAGGTAATTCAGGTGGACGGTGGGCTTTTAATGTAAAAAATTATGAGACAATTTTAATTAGATTACTGTTATTTTTGAACACGTAGCAGAGCCTTCAGGGCTCTGAAGCTTTATTTTAAGAAAATAATTTTAACCTAAACCAAAATAGGAGGTAAAAATGGCATCAGTTGCCCAGAGGGTGAAAGAATTGATTGTGGAGCAGCTGGGGGTAGATCCCGCCCAGGTCACCGAGGAGGCTTCCTTTGTGGATGATCTGGGAGCAGATTCTTTGGATACAGTGGAGTTGGTGATGGCTTTAGAGGAGGAGTTCAAAATAGAGATTCCGGATGAGGAAGCGGAGAAAATCACTACGGTAGGAGAAGCTATAGAGTATATCGAGAGCCACATTCCTAAAGAGGAATAAAAATCTTATGAAGTCAATTGTCCAGCAAAGGGTGGTTATAACCGGGATGGGAGTTTTATCCCCGGCAGGGAACACTGTGGGTGAATTCTGGGAGAATTTAAAAAATGGGGTCTCGGGGGTCAAGAGGGTGACCAAATTCGATACCACCGGTCTTGATAGCCAGATAGCCGGAGAGGTCAAGAATTTCGACCCTTATCTTTTTATTGACAAAAAAGAGGCTCGAAGGATGGATCCGGCTCAACATTATTCCATTGCCACAGCCCAACAGTCTTTCGATGATGCTAATTTAAATGTTAATAGTTTGAACCTGGAACGCTGTGGGGTAGTAATTGGTGGAGGTATTGGAGGGATTCAAACCTTCGAGAAACAACATTCTATCCTTTTGAATCAAGGTCCCTCACGAGTGAGTCCATTTTTCATTCCGATGATGATCATCGATATGTCGCCCGGTTTTGTCTCGATGAGATTTGGTTTCAAAGGACCCAATTATGCCACTGTCTCTGCCTGTGCCTCCTCAGGTCACGCCATTGCTGACGCTTTTAGAATCGTTGAAAGAGGGGATGCCGATGTGATGATCGCCGGAGGGAGCGAAGCATCTTTAACCCCATTCTCCATGGCAGGATTTTGTTCAGCCCGGGCACTCTCTACCAGAAATGACCAGCCGGAAAAAGCCTCCCGACCCTTTGATAAACAAAGGGATGGGTTTGTAATGGGGGAGGGGTCGGGGATAATTATTTTAGAGTCTTTGGAGCATGCAAAAAAAAGAGGGGCTAAAATCTATGCGGAGATTGTTGGTGCGGGGATGACTGCCGACGCTTATCATATCACTGCGCCTGCTCCGGGTGGCGAGGGAGCAGTTCGATCTATGCGTTTGGCTTTGGCTGATGCTGGTCTTGGTCCTGAATCGGTAGATTATATCAATTCGCATGGAACCTCCACCGATCTGGGGGATATAGCTGAAACTCAAGCTATAAAAAAAGTCTTTGGACCAAGAGCTTACCAAATCCCGGTTAATTCCACCAAATCGATAATCGGGCATCTTTTAGGTGCCGCAAGTATAGTGGAGCTTATCGCTACAGTTAAATCTTTGGAAGAAGGGATCCTCCATCCGACTATCAATTATGAATTCCCGGATCCGGAATGCGACTTAGATTATGTTCCCAACCAAGCTCGAAAATTCAAGATAAATGTGGCTTTGAGTAATTCCTTTGGATTTGGAGGACATAATATCACCCTGGCGATTAAGAAATTTAAAGAATGAATTTTCTTTCGCTCCTGCACAAGGTATTTCCGAAATCTTTCCGAAAGGGAAATGACGATTTTGGAGAGCTTCGGGATAGATTGGGTTATTTTTTTAAAGACAGCTCTCTTTTAAAACAAGCCTTAACTCACCGTTCCTCCCTTCAGGAGGGTGAAACCTCTAATGAGCGGTTGGAGTTTTTGGGGGATTCGATTTTGGGGCTTTTGATTTCTTTTTTCCTCTACAAAAATTTTCCGGATAAAAGCGAAGGGGAATTAACCAAGCTGAAAGCTACTTTAGTAAGTGAGCCCAGTTTGAATCTGGTTGCTTCCTCTTTAGGTTTGGGTAAATATATTTTTTTGAGTGCTGAGGAGGAAAAATCGGGTGGAAGGGAAAAAGCTTCTATTATTTCCGATGCCTTCGAGGCGATAATTGGTGCCATCTTTTTAGATGGGGGTTTGAATCAAGCGGAAAAGGTGGTTCAGGGGCAGATTTTCTCTAGATTTTCTGATTTGACCCATGAAAGCATCTTTTATAATTACAAAGGGGAACTTTTGGAGTATCTCCAAGCCACAGATCTTGGGCTCCCCAGATATGAGGTAATGGAGGAAGAAGGTCCAGACCATCAGAAGATTTTCACCATTGCCGTTATCATCAAAGGGAAAAAGATGGGGGTGGGAAAAGGGACTTCCAAAAAAGATGCGGAGCAGAGCGCGGCTAAGGAGGCTTTGGAAAGAATAAAAGAAAATTCATTCCACCAAAAACCAAAAGTTGGAGAATCTAACAGATGAGGTTTATTTTCTCATCTCTGACTCATCACCAAAGGTTAGGAACAGAGAGGATATAAAGTTTGACCCAGATTGGAAAATCTGGGTTTGTTAAAAAAGGGTAGGGACAGGGCTTGTCCCTGTCCGAATAAAATTCACAACGGATTAAGCTGATTTTGATGGCAGATTATTTTAAGTATTTCTTATCTGCTTAATCCTTCTCGCCGATCCGCCTATGGCAGAGAAGCCTTCCGCTTCAGACACCGGTAGAACAGACATTCTTGTCTGTTCTGTCAGACAGGAATGTCCGACCCGCCTGTTTAAGAGACTTCACCCTTGCCCTCTCCTTAAAAAGGAGAGGGGTTTTATAGGTAAACCATCCTTAGCCGCTGGTTGAGTGGTTGACATTTTCTTGTCAAGCAGTCCTGCGGACATGCTTGACCTACAAACCTAAGAGCGTAGCAGTCCCGCTCTTGGCGGGATTAGACTTCTGCTGCCAAGTCCTGAAGGCTCGGTTACGCGTCTTAAACAACATGAAAGGATATCAAACATTGGCAGATCCCCTGCAAAAAAATGGACAGAAAATGTCCTGTCCAAAGCATGAACTTTTACTTAATTTTTTTAGCAGGGTAATCTTTACCACCTTGATATAATATTATTTGGGTGACTTTGCCTTCTTTATCCTTGAGAAAAGTAAGCTGAGCATCGACCACCTTCAAGAAAAACTTTATCTGAGATTCGGGGAAAATTTCAACTTTGGGCTGTCCAGTTGCTTGAGTGAAAAGGCGATTATCTTCCTTTGTAATAGTAATAACAAAACCTGGCTCCAGTTCATATTCACCTACATAGGAATCAAGGATTTCAGGATTAACTTTTATGGCAATACGTTCTTTTAGTAATTCATACTTTTCTCCAAACACTATAGCAGCTAAATCTCTACAAATTTTTCCTACCTGCGCAAGTTCAAAATTACTTAACACAATAACACAAACATCGTCATCTACATACCTTGTGATATTGTTTGAAAACCCGTTAATTCCACCACCATGGGTTATACGCTTACGGTTAAATAATGTATCTATAACCCACCCGTATCCATAATTCTCCTTGAAAGGGGTAAAAATCTTATCCAGTGTGCTTTTCTTCACTAATTCTTCAGTATACAAAGCCCGATGCCAGAGATATAAGTCCTCATTCGTAGAGTACAAAGCTCCTGCGGAAAAAGGGATAGACATATCAATATAAGCCGCATTAACAATTCCACTATCGCTTGGGGCATAACCCGAAGCGCGGTGCTTGATGATCTCGCTGGTATGAGCATATCCAGTATTAATCATACCAAGTGGTTGGAAGATATTCTCTTTAAGAAATTCTTCATAAGATTTTCCTGAGACCTTCTCTATGATATAACCCAATAAAATATATCCCGAGTTGCTGTACTTGAATTTTTCACCAGGAGCAAATTCCAAAGGTTTATCCTTGAACCTTTCGATAGTTTTCTCAACTGGAGAAGGTATCATCATTGTTTGTTCATACTCAGGGAAATCTGTGAAACTGGGTATTCCTGAAGTATGAGTTAACAGGTGGTGGACAGTGATTTTTTCGCCATTAGCATAATCTGGGATATATTTATTTATGGGGTCATTAACATCGAGCAATCCTTTTTCCTGAAGTTGCATAATTGCCATGCCAGTGAACTGTTTCGTAACCGAGCCTAAAAGAAATTTGGTTTGAGGAGTATTGGGGAGATCATATTCATAGTTTGCCATTCCATATCCTTTACTTAATAGGATTTTCCCGCCTCGGGCAATAAAAACAGATCCACTGAATCCTCCAGTTTTGGTATAAGCGTCAATACACTCGTCCACCTTTAGTTTAATATCTTGTGCGGCAACTAAAGTATTTAATATTAAGAATAAAAGTAATAGTAAGGCGCCAACCCCAATCCGAACCCCCACTTTATCTTTTAGCTTTGTTTTCATCCTTTCTCTCCTTTCAATGATAAACTTATACGCAAGATATATGAAAGAAGTTTCACAGCCGTGTCCCTAAATTTTATTTCTCCTAATAATCTCATATATCGCTTTAGAGAAGTAGAACAGACATTCCTGTCTATTCTTTACTTCACTGTCAGACAGGAATGTCCGACCCGCCTGTTTAAGAGACTTCACCCTTGCCCTCTCCTTAAAAAGGAGAGGAGAGTTTTGTAGGGCAACCTTTCAGGGCTTGTTGAAAAAGCCACCCTTAGAGGCGGGATGAATTCCCGCCTCTATATATTACAATAACTTATCACCAATAGGACAGGGCATTTAGCCTAGCCAACAAGGTTGGTCAACAGTCCCAAAACGTCTGGCCTACCTAAAAGGTGATGAGAATACGAGGGTGTAGGAGCACCTTGCGACGTGCCCCTCTCTTCTATGTTTCCCCACATAAGACCTCTCCGGAATTTCGTTCAAAAGATACTTTTAAAAATTCTACGGTGAGGCAAACAAAATGGCCTAAATTTTAATATAAAATTTAAACCCGCTTTTAGCGGGGCCGGTTTTTTTGACAAATTATGAACAAAAAAAATATCTGGCGATTTGTTTTCACCGGGGAGAAGGATGCTTTCTTTAATATGGCTTTGGATGAGGCTTTGTTGATTTCCTGCCAACAAGGAAAATCCCCTCCTATTTTGAGGCTTTATCAATGGGAGCCTCCCGGTATTTCCATCGGTTATTTTCAAAAGATAAAACAAACGGTGGACACAAATAAATGCAAAGAGAAAAATATCGATATTGTCAGAAGGTTAACCGGCGGGAGAGCAGTTTTACATCGGGACGATCTGACCTATAGTGTCTGTGCCTCCGAAGACTTTTTCGACCAACTGGGGGAGAGCATAAATCAGACTTATCAGAAAATCAGTTTTGCTTTTTTAGAGGCATTTAAGCTCTTAAAAATAAATGCAGAATGGGTTAAGGTTTCAACACCTTTTGCCCGAGATCCCCTGGACAGAGAAAAGAAAAAGATGGAGATTTTTCCCCAGCCTTGTTTTTCCTCCAGCTCCAGATACGAGATAGAAATGCAAGGCAAAAAAATCTTAGGAAGCGCCCAAAGACGGTTTTCCGCCAGAGGCAGATCCACCTTAGACAGAAAGGATGGTTTCCTGCAACATGGCTCACTACCTTTGAAAAGAGGAGAAATTGATTTGGTTGATCTTTTGCCTTCTTCGAAAAGCACAACAAAAGAAAAGTCGAAATTCAGAAAAAGTTATATAACTTTACAGGAAGCTATAAATACGAATGTTCCTTTGAAGGAATTATTGACTATTATTCAGAATGGGTTTGAAAATTTCTTCTCTATAAAATTTGAAGAGAAAGAGCTCACAAAAGAAGAGGAAAATTTCACCCACCAACTAATAGAGAGAAAATATAGGACAAAAGATTGGAACTTCAGGAAATAGAGACGCAACCTAAATCTAAAGTTCGTAAGATTTTTCGAATAATTTAATTCGTTGAACTACAATCAATTGACTATTCGACAACAAATTTGCTCATCTGATTTTCCCGCAAGTTCCTGCGATTCAAAAGAGTTGAAATATCCTCCTGGAAAAGTTGCTCTTATTAACTTCATATATGCCTTTGAGTTACGATTAAAAAATTAATGGCCCAATCTGTTTTTTATGGCATAAATTTTGTTGCTAAGATAAACAGGTATTTCCTCCTTCTAACTGCTTTGCCCACGTTTGGGTCTTTAAAAACGTGGGCAAAGCACCGAAAAAAGAAAAAGAAAAAAGTTTTCTTGAATTGATATAAACAAAATGAAGTTGAATATTTTCGGAAGGGCTATTAAATGTCAAGTCTTTAGGAAGAGAGGGTAAGTTTTGTGTCATAAAAAATTAGTAAAAAAAATTGAAAAAGGTCTTGACAAATGGAGTTGAAATGTGATATTATATATTTTTGACGACGGAAGAAAATGAAAATAAAAGTTTAACTTTAAACCATTGGAGGAGTGCCGCTATGAAGTTCAAGTTTGCCGTACTTATTTGTGCCGCAATTCTTCTCCTTTTCGGAGGCCAAAGCCTTTTTGCTGGTGTCACCGGTAAAATAGCAGGTAAAGTAACCGATGCTGCTACCGGGGAAGGATTGCTCGGTACCTCAGTAATGATTGAAGGAACCAATATGGGGAATATGGCAGGCCCAGACGGTTCCTATTTCATTCTTAATGTCCCCCCTGGAACTTACAATCTCAAAGCCTCACTCATTGGGTATCAGTCGATGACTGTTACCAACGTCAGAGTCATTGTCGATGTCACCAATGAGGTTAACTTTAAGTTGAATGCCTCAGCGGTGGAGGTGGAAGGGATTGTGGTTACCGGTGAGAGGCCAGTAATTGAGAAGACTATCACCTCCAATCTGAGAAATATCGGAAGCGAACAAATACAAGCTATGCCGGTTAAACAAATGGAGGAAGTCCTCAATGCCCAGGTGGGATTTGTCACCAGAAACCAGGAGATGCACGTCCGAGGAGGAAGAGCGGGTGAGGTCTTATATATAGTGGATGGAGTGGAGACTCGAGACCCGATTGGGGGTTTAGGCTTAGTTAAGCCAGGGATGGATGTGACCAGTGCCTCAGTGGAGGAGATTCAAATTTTGAAGGGCGGATTCGATGCCGAATACGGTAATGTTCAATCTGCAGCCATCAATATTGTGACCAAAGAGGGTAGCCCTAAATTAACTCAAGGGCACATTGAATTGCTAACAGATGATTTTGGAAGCCACTCTTTGAATAAGTACTCATTCAACGGTGATCGTTTAGAGGTAAACCTCAGCGGACCGGAGCCGGTGCTAACTCAATTCATACTCCCCATCTTCGGGATAAAATTTACCGGGGATAAGTTAACCTATTTTCTGGGAGGGGACGTTTATAAGACCGATACCTATATGGATGTCAATGAATTTGCCACCCCCACAACTCAGAAGAGATTCAGAGTAGATAATTTCTTGGGTTTTGATATTCCAGAAAGGATGAGAAACTCTTATACCACCACATTGAAATTAGCTTATAAGGCGGCCCCGGACAAAAAGTTGATCTTCTCCTATAAAGGGACCTGGGATAGGTATACCCTCTTTTTCGATCCCGCCTCGGAGACCCGAGGAGATATTTCGGTCTGGACTTATCGTTATACTCCTTCCACCTTAGCTCAATTCGACGATAAGTCATCTCTTTTGAGTTTACGTTTTACTCATAATGTAAGCAAAAGCTCTTTTTATGAAGTTACTTTAAGCCAATTTTCTAATGATCTGTTGATGGCGCCTGGGGATCCCAATACTGCCGGAGCTCATCTTACACCCGGAGACTTCGTTTTCTATGAAGATTGGGAAGACTATACGGATTATAATAAGAATGGGATTTGGGACCCTGCGGAGACCTTTGTGGATTTGAATGGAAACGGAAAGTATGATATGGGAGAGCCCTTCAGCGATGTCAACATCGGGAAAAATGGGGTCTGGGACCCAGGGGAACCTTTCATTGACAAAGACGAAGATGGAAGATATAATCCAGAGGTTGATTTTTTTGTCCGGCAATTGCATGATATGGACAGCAAGGGAAGATGGAATAATGCAGAATATTTCAAAGATACCGACAGCAATGGAGTGTTAGACCCTAACCGAATGAGACAAGCTTATGGAGCCGCAGGGGTGGATGAAGAGGAGCCTTATTGGGATGGAGACATCATTTTAGGAGAACCCTTCACCGATAGGAATAGCGATGGGATCTATGAAGATACTATCGATGGTTTCGTTTCCACAGCCGACCCCTTCGACCCAAACAATCAGGATAAAAGTGGGAATGGAATTTATGATGGTCCCCTTACTCTACCCAGCGCCTGGAACTATCAGGATATAAATCGTAATGGCAGGTATGACCCAGGGGAACCTTGCGTTCCTTTCAAGGATTTAAATGGGAACGGAATCTATGATCAGCCCAATGGCCAATGGGACCCTGGAGAATCTTATGCGGATAAAAATGGTAATGGTCGATGGGATTATAGGGATGGTTTCTATGATAGAGGTTATGAAAGACGTGTTTATTATTCCAATAGAAAATCCCAACGAATAACTTTGAAGTTCGATTTCACCAACCAGGTGACTAAAGAACACCAGATCAAAACAGGCCTACAGATAGAGAGAGATAAATTACATCTCACCGACATCCGGTATCCCTACTATAAATATGATGGTATCCCAGATGGAGGACCTTGGCCCGATCACGGAATTTTCAGGGACATTTATACCCGTCGGCCCGTCTTGGGAGCCTATTATATCCAGGATAAGATAGAATATGGAGCTATGATCGCCAAGTTGGGTTTCCGATATGATTTCTTCATTCAATCAAAAGATGTGACAGGCATTGCGGTTGACTCCAGCGAAAACCCCACTCATACGCCGGTTAAAGCTACCCGAAGCAAGTTCTCCCCCCGGTTAGGCGTTTCCTATCCTATCACTGATAAAGCCAAAGTCTATTTCAACTATGGTTACTTCTATCAACTTCCCGAGTTACGTTATATGTATGCTCGAACCACCCAAGGGACCTTTGCTCTTAAAGTTTACGGTAATTACAACTTAGACTTTATGAAACAGATTCAATATGAAATAGGAGTACAATACGCTGTCTCCGAGGATTACAAATTGGATGTAGCTGGTTTTTATAAGGACTACTATGGGCAGTTGAATACTGACCAGATAAGACAAGGAGGTCAAACCTGGGAGGTATATGAGAACTTAGATTATGCTCGAGCTCGGGGGGTAGAATTCCAACTGGATAGAAGACCCAGCGGCTATATCTCAGGTTATCTGAACTATCAATATGCTTTTGCCTTTGGGAAAAGCTCAGCTGAAGTTTCCAACTATTATATGAGATTTGCGCAGGGCGATATTCCTATTCAGGAGTTCCCTTTGGACTGGGATGTGAGGCATCAGATAACTTTGAGTCTGGACTTAAGAGTAAGACCTAAAGATCATCCTAAAATGTTCGGAATAAAAGTTCCTGATAGCTGGGGAGTTAATGTTTTATGGAAATACAGCAGTGGATTTCCCTTTAACCCAGACCAGAGTTTGCCCGGTATTCATCTGACAGGTATGTTTACAAAACCTCTTCCTAATTCCAAGCGTATGCCCTCCAATAGTAATGTCGATATGAGGTTTTATAAAGATTTTTCGATTTGGAAACTGGATTATAGCTTCATCATCTGGATTAACAACCTCTTTGACCGGAAAAACACTTATGATGTCTGGGGGAATACCGGCAGATCCACTACTGCTCAGAATGCGCTCAATTCAGAGGTAGGAGGTTCGATTATCCTGCCCGGAAGGGAGATTGATCAAAATCCTGTCTATTATGGGCCCGGAAGAAACATAAGAATGGGGATATCTGTTAATTTTTAAATGTAGGGGCGGTTCGCGAACCGCCCCTACAGAGGAGATAAATATGATTAAAAAGAAGTTTTTAAAATGGGGATATATGTTTCTGGTAATCTGTTTATTTTTACTCTTGGTTTTCTGTTGGGCTAATGCCAGAAATATGTATCGGGAGGATGTGAAACCATATTCTACTTATAAGATCACCCAGCAGAAGCCCGAGGCCCAGCAGAGAGTCCATCGAGTAGGGAATGTAAACTTCTGCATCACTAACTGGGGGTTTTTTGGTAGCCAGTCCCGAGATTTATATGAGTCGGTTGGCGGGTGTTTTAATCCCAACCCCACCGAGGAAAGACCTGCTCCTTCATTTGAGATGCCACCTAACTCTGATTTGGAGTATCTTTTTCAGGGAGGTTTGTGGATTGGAGCCATTGTGGAGGGTCCGACCAAGGTGGAGACTTTGGTAACGGTGGCTTGTGATGGTTGGTTCTGGATTTATGAGATGGCTCCCCCGATAGGGGAAGAAGGAGCTATTATAGAAAGGAGCAACCGAGCTGGTTCTGCGTGTTACGATTCCTCTGCTGTTTCGGAGCAGGATATTATAACTCATTTTGCTGATACTGCTAATGCTCCTTTAACTCAACAGCCGATCACCAATGACTGGGATGGCCGACCCCATATTCCCATTGGGGTCGCAATTACTCAGAAAAGCTACAGCTGGAGTTATGAGTATGCCAAGGATTTTGTCTTGATCGACTATATAATAAAAAATGTCAATGAAACCAAAAGCATCAAGGATATGTGGATTGGGATATATATTGATGCTGATGTTAGCCATACGAGTGAGAGTCCTTATGCCAATGAAGCGGGAGCGCAGGATGACATAGCTGGCTATGTCGATTCGGTAGAGACTTTGAGGGGTTGGACCAAAATTCATACCGCTTATATTGCCGACAATGATGGACAACCTTATAACAACGTTTTTACTTCCAAAAGCCCTACCGGAGTTTCCGGAGTCAGGGTGGTTAAGGCTCCTCCCGGGGTGGGGACCTATTTTAATTGGTATATTTCTCATCAACAAGGCTATCCCAACGACTGGGGCCCCTGGAAAGAAGCCAATATAGCTGTATGGGAAAGAATAAATCCTTATAAATCTGGAGATAAATTTCCCAACAGTGTTTTAGGGACTCCAGGGGGTGATATCTCCAAATATTTTATCTTACAGAACAGAGAATGGGACTATGACCAGATTTTTACTGCCGTCTGGGCGGATGATCATCCGAATGATGGGTGGCTCAAGCCCCCCAGTGATGCGATTGCCAAAGATTTGGCAAATGGTTTTGATACCCGGTATCTTTACTCCTTTGGTCCTTTCCCGCCCATAGCTCCGGGTGATAGTATCACCTTGACTATCGGATATATCGGAGGGGAGGACTTTCACATAGATCCACAGAATCGAAGTGCAAACCTGGATAGTCGCCCCTATGAGTACTACAAGAACCTGAGTTTTGACAACTTTGCTACCAATTCCAGCTGGGCTGCCTGGGTTTACGATAACCCCTTGCTAGGTGAGGATACTGGTGATGGGATACCGGACTTTAAGGGACCACCTCCACCTGAGCCGCCTACCTTAACTTTTGAGAGCAGCACCGGAAAGGTGAAGATTAAATGGAATGGAAAAAGAACTGAAAAAAGTAAAGATTCCTTTACTTATGTGCAGGACTTCGAGGGGTACAAAGTCTATATGAGCAAAACCGGTCAGGACTATATCCTTTTGGGCTCATTTGATAAAGAGAACAATTTTCAGGTGAACAAGTTGAACCGGACAATGTTTCCCCGTAAATGGGAGTGGATTGAGGCTTCGGTTCCTTTAGATTCTTTGCAGAAGTTGTATGTTATTCCGCCGATAGGAGATGACCCTACAGTTTTCACCCGGAATAATCCTTATGTTTATGCCAGTGCTGTTCCACTGATCTTTTATAATATGATTAAGGACTCTTCTGTGTGTATAGAGACAACCTGTTACTATGGTGACCCTGGCTGCTCTGTTTCTTGCCCTCCTTGTTCGTTAACATCGGCCACATGTTTTCAAGCTATCGACACCCTCTATAAAGTAGAAATGGGGGATTCTCTCTTCTTCGAGAAGCAATCCTGGAATCTTGGGTTAAGAAGCATCAGAGCTGACACGTTGTATGCCGATAGTGTGGAGCGAGGGTTGATCTCCGATACTATCGAGGATCGCTATTGGGATTATGAATTTGAGGTTACTGACTTACTTCCCAGCCAACCCTATTATTTTGCTGTTACAACTTTCGATTATGGTAATCCCCCCACTAATGTTCCGCCATTGGAATCAGGTAAATCGATAAATGCCCAACTGGTTTATCCGGTGGATCCAGCTCCAGTAGTCCAGGATCAAAAAAAGGAAGTTATTGTTTATCCCAATCCCTACAAGATCTCGGAGGATTATGTAAGACAGGGGTCCGAACCCGGTTACTCCATTTATGATCGCAGACTTCATTTCCTAAATTTGCCGGCTAAATGTACCATTAGAATCTATACCTTGGATGGAGATTTAGTCAGAACCATAGAGCATAACAAAGATGAAAATGACCCTACCGGGACCTACGATTCCTGGGATCTAATCTCCCGTAACACCCAGGCAGTTGTCTCGGGGATTTACCTCTATAGTATTGAATCTGAAGGGAAAAATCAGGTGGGTAAGTTTGTGATTATAAAGTAAAGGAGAAAATAGTTAACCTTCAAAGGAGAGAAAAATGAAGAAAAGACTTTTGTTTCTGTTACTTTTGTTTATTTGGTTTTTCCCTTCCTTGGGTTGGGGGCAGGCTAAGGTGGGAACTGCGGGAGCACAGTTTTTAGAGATAGGAGTATCGGCCCGAGCTGTAGGGATGGGGGAGGCCTTTTTGGGAGTGGTGGATGACGCCGCCGCACTTTATTATAATCCTGGAGGGATGACCCAATTAAATAAAAAAGAGATCCTTTTAACCCACATCGAATATCCCGCAGATATCAATTACGAATTTGTGGGTCTGGTATATCCCGATCCCCGATTAAGTGGAGTTTGGGGATTGGCTTTTTATATGTTGAATGCTGGTGACATGCCCTTGAGGACCTTCCTAAGCCCAGGGATGAATACAGTTTCCTCCTCTGGATTGACATTTTCAGCCAAGGAATATGCTTTGGGTTTAAGCTATGCCAGAAATTTGACCGATCGTTTCAGCGTCGGTGTTACTTTGAAGGGGATTGTGGAGCAGTATGAAGAGGAGAAAGCTTCGGGCTGGGCTTTGGATATGGGAACCTTATATAATACTGGTTTTAAGGGTTTCAAAATTGCCATGGTCTTAAGCAATTTCGGTCCTGATTTAAAGTTTATTCAAGAAGCCTATCCTCTGCCGATGAACTTCAAGTTTGGGGGGAGTATGGAGGTCTTAAACAGAGGAAACCATAAAGCAATTTTCAGTCTGGAAGGAAGCCATCCCAATGATAATCTGGAGAAGTTCAATGCGGGTTTAGAATACTCTTATCGGAATTTCTTCTCCTTAAGGTTGGGTCAGAAGTTTCAATATGATTCCGGTGATTTCTCTGTTGGTGGTGGAGTGAAGTTTCCCTTTTCCAAATATACTCTGAAAGTGGATTACGGATATTTTCATTTTGGTTTTTTAGAGAATGTGCATCGGTTTTCATTGGGCTTATCATTTTGATAATTAAAGGAGGAGAAGAATGCGAAAATATGCTATCTTAACTATCTTGGTGTTGGGGACGGCCTTAATCCTGTGGGGCTGTGGCAAGTTGGAAAACAAAGGGACTCGACCAGAAAATCAAATTCCCATTGTCTATTTAGGTAACGTGCCACCAGAGAACTCTGAGTTCTCCATCAATCCAAGAATCTATTGGTATGGAATGGATCCGGATGGATATATCACCAGGTATCAATATGCGGTGATTCCGGAATCGGTCAAAGATAGCGCTGGGAACATCAAAAATTTGGGGTTGATCCCCAAGACATCTGATGGCTGGGTCGATTCTTTGTTTGTAAAAGCCTTGGAATCCGTCCCCGCAGATGACTGGGTAGATACCTTAATTGCGAAACATCTGGAAGGCAACGGTTTTTTTCATTTTATCCCATCTGACAGTATGGTGGTAGTGGATGATTCGGTAACTGAGCAGAATGTAAGGATGTTTGCCGAGCTGGATCCTCAGAAATTTGTTAGCCAATATATATTCATCCGAGGGGTGGATAATTCCAAGGGCATTTCCAAAATCTGGAATCCTGAAGGGAAAGGGGGAAACACTTTCAGAAGATTCAGCCGTAATAACCATGCTCCGAATACACACATAAAAACGGACAAATTTGATAAAAGAATAGTTTATTACTCCTTGCCCGAGACTACGCAGACCTGGAAGGGGATAGAGATTTTGTGGGAGGGTTCAGATTCTCTTGATTACCCTCGAAAGCAGCCAGATTTTATGTATAAATGGGAGCTTTTGGGTCCTTTTGCGGATACTGCGAGTATCGATTCCTTTATGGTTCCTTCGCCGGTAGTAGACTCTTCCTATGATTCTTTGTTAGATACTCGGTGGACTGGGAAGAAGTCTAAGGTATTTAAGAACTTGGAGAACTATAATGAGCCTGAAGGTATAAGTGGGTGGTATCTTTTCCGGGTAAGGTCGAAAGATGATGCTGAAGCTGTAGATGAAACTCCCGCCTATACCTTCTTCCAAGTAGTCCACCCTTATTTCAGTTATACTAAAAAGAGAAGAGTGCTTTTAGTCGATGCCGCCCGGTACAAGGACAAGGATACTTATGCCATAGTAGTTCCTTTCGAAACCGCTCGAAAATATTATCAGGATATCTTGAACGAACTATCTGGGGAAATGGGATTTGATTATGATTTCTGGGTAGATCCTTATCACACTCCCTTTGAAATGCATCTACCTCCCAATGAGCATACTTTATCTTTATACGATCTGGTGATTGTGATGCACTATGGGGCAAGAGAGGAAGGTCTTTCTTCCACTGCGGCCACTATTCCGACAGGAGGAGCCGCCCCCTCCGATTCAGGATACATCCAGTATAAAAGGTACCTGGATGTGGGTGGTGAGGTTTGGTTAATTGGAGCTAACAATTTCGGTTTAGGTGCAACAGCACATCCAGGCTTTCATGTAATGGATCCAAGGGACCGGACCAGTGAGTTTTCTCAACGGACTTTGATACTTGATCTGGGTCGCTACTACTTTGGAATCTATGGTGTTTTTTATCCCTGCTGGCTTTCAGATACTTTAACCCAGAATGAGGAGTTTATCGCTGCAGACCCCTATGCACCTGGCTCAGGTTTTCCGCGGTTAGAGGTGGATCCCCTTCTGACTGCTACCAGCATCTGGACTAACCCCGGTTTCACTCCTAAACATAAAGAGGCAGTCCCTCTTGTCAATTATGAGGTGTTGGGTCCGAAAACCGAAAGGTTATATACTTTTATCTCTTATAAAGGAGGGCTGTCTGAGATGAACGGAAGACCATGTGCTTCACGCTTCATCGGTCCGACCTACAGGACCGCTGAATTCTGCTTCCCACTTTTCGCCATAAATAAGGAGAAGTCTAAGGAAGTCTTCAGGCTGATGCTGAACTGGTTTTTTGAGTAAAATTAGACGTAAGTAGTAACATCAAGTGGCTTGACACTTTTTGATCGACTGAGGAATAAAGATCTCCATTTTGAAGAAAAATGGAGATCTTTTTAAAGAGAAAGAGCTTTTGGCTGTGGATAAAAACATAAAAGCAAATGAGACCAGCTTCCATCCGTAGAATACTCTCAGTTGAAAGACTTGGGAAAGGATAGTTTTGAAGTTCTGAAAATGTTGATTGATTTTTTTCGGGGCGATACTCTTAAGAGATTGCAAGCGGAAAAGAATGCGTAAATTTTTATCTTTTACCATATTGATTTTTTTATCCCTTTTCCTGTTTTCAGGATGTGGGAGATTGAAGAATAAAGGGGTTTTAACCCCTAATCAGATTCCCATAGTCTATTTGATCAACATTCCTCCAGAGGATAACGAATTTTCTGTAAATCCGAGAATCTATTGGTATGGGGTAGACCCAGATGGATATATCACCAGGTATCAATATGTGATCATTCCCGAATCGGTCAAAGATAGCGCTGGGAACACCAAAGATTTGAAATTGATTCCCGAGCCAGATGGCCAGATCGATCCCTTATTTGTAAAAGCCATCCAGTCCATTCGGGCTGGTGAATGGGTAGATAGTTTAATTTCAAAACATCTTGAGGTTAGTGGTTTTCATATTCCAGCCGAGAGCATAATAGTTGTGGATACTCCAGCCACCGAAATGAATGTCCGAATGTTTGCGGAAATAGATACCCTGAAGTTTGTGAATCAGTATATTTTTGTTCGGGCGGTAGATAATGTGGATTCGACTTCCCGAATCTGGAAACCTAATGGAAAGGGAGGCCACACCTTCAGAAGATTCTGTCGGAATAGCCATCCTCCTGATACTCACATTGATAAAAAGAAGTTCAATCCTCGGATAATTTATTATTCTCTTCCTGATACCACCCAGACTTGGAAAGGGATAGAGATTTTCTGGGAGGGTTCAGATTCTTCTGATTATCCTCTGAAGCAGCCGGACTTTCTATACAAATGGGAGCTTTTGGGTCCTTTTGCGGATACTGCGAGTATCGATTCCTTTATGGTTCCTTCGCCGGTAGTAGATTCTTCCTATGATTCTTTGTTAGATACTCGATGGACTGGGAAGAAGTCTAAAGTATTTAAGAACTTGGAGAACTATAATGAGCCTGAAGGTAAAAGCGGATGGTATCTTTTCAGGGTAAAAGCCAGGGATGACGCTTTTGTTGAGGATAAAACTCCGGCCTATGCTTTTTTTCAAGTAGTCCATCCTTACTTCACTTATACTGAGAGGAGAGGAGTACTTTTAGTTGATGCCTCCATTTACAAGTCTTTTTACGCTGTAATGGTTCCTTTAGAAATCACTCGAAACTATTATAAGGATATCTTAGAGGAACTATCTGGAGAGATGGGATTTGATTTTGATTTCTGGGTAGATCCCTATTCCACTCCCTTTGAAAAACATCTTCCCCCGAATGAGCAGATTTTATCTTTATATGATCTGGTGATTGTGATGCATTATGGGGGAAAAGAGGAGGGTCTTTCATCCAGTTCGGCCATTCTTCCGGGAGGAGCAAAAACCGCGCGCTCCGATTCAGGATACATTCAGTATAAAAGGTATTTGGATGTGGGAGGTCGGGTCTGGTTTATTGGAGCGAATAATTTTGGCTTGGGATCTGCAGCCCCGACCGGGATAAATATGGTTGATGTCTCCAGTCTCCTTAGCGGTGGTTTTTATAACCGGCCGATAATCTGTAATCTGGCTCGTAACTACTTTGGAATTTACGGGGTTTATTATCCCAACTGGGCTTCCGCAGTGGTCTCCCAGAATGAGGAATTCATTGCCGCAGCCCCTTATGTGCCTGGCTCAGAATTTCCAGAATTAGATGTGGACTCGGTTTTAGCGTTTACTACCATCTGGACTAATCCCGCATTTCCTTCTAAGTATACCGGAGCGATTCCTCACATCAATTATGACATCTTGACTCCAGGAGTGGAAAGACTTTATACTTTTATCTCCTATAAGGGGACACAATCGGGGATGCACGGCAAGCCCTGTGCCTCCAGATTTACTGGTCCCACCTTCAAAAGCGCAGAGTTCTGCTTTCCTTTATTTGTGATGGATCCGGATAAATCGAAGCAGGTTTTTCGATTGATGTTGGAATGGTTTTTTAAGAATTAGGCTCTTTGATGGGCTAAAACATAACAGGGGGATGAGGTACCTTCATTCTCATTTCAAATAACGTTTGATATTTCTTATACCTAATTATACCTAAAAAGGAGGGTAAACTTTTCGGTTTGCTTTTTTCTCAAGGCTAAAGCCTTGAGTTACATCAATCGCAAAGCTATCCGAAGACTTGCGCCTCTGGCGGATGCCTTGCCCTATTGATGGAGAGGATTGGCGTAATGAAGGAGGGAATCGGCTAACCTCATTTTTTCTTTTGCTTCCTTGAAATCCGGTTTGATTTCTAATGATTTTTTAAACTCACCTTTGGCATCTTCAAGCTTCCCTTGTTTAGCATAAACCAACCCCAGGTTGAAATGATATGCCGGGTCTTCTGGTTTTATTTGGATAGCTTTCTTTAGGTTTTCTTCCGCTCCTGGATATTCTCTCAAGAGGTCATAAAGTTTACCTAAATTGGCATAGGCATCGGCGAAATCAGGTTTTAATTGTATGGCTTTCTCAAAATTATCCTCAGCCTCAAATAACTTGTTTTCTCCTACATAGAAAACAGCTAAATTATAATGGGCTAAAGCCCGAATGCTTTCCTCTCCAGATTTAGTCGGGTCATCTCTTAAGAATAAAGTCTCTAAATCATAGGTTATTTCTATTCCTCTCTTAAGTTTTTGCTGGGTGATCTTTTGATACTCTTTTAGGGCTAAATCCGGTCTTTTTTCTTTTTGATAAATATTAGCCAGAATAAAATCAGCTTCTAAAAAATCCGGAATCTGTGCCAATCCTAAAGAAAGTATTTTTTTCGCTTTCTCCAAATCCCCTAATTTTTCGTAGGCTAAAGCTAAGTTAATATAAGCCTCTTTGTAATAAGGTTTGATCTCTAAGGCTTGGTTAGCATAAATTATAGCCCGGGGGTTATCATTTTTCAATCGATATAAAACCGAGAGATTATTATAAGCTTTCTCATTTTGGGGATCGATTTTCAGCTCAGTCAAAAATTCTTTTTCGGCTTCCTTCCAGTCTTGCAAGCGGAAAAAGATAATTCCCTTGTTTAGATGAGCTCGACCGATTCGGGGATCGTTTTTCAATGCCAGGTCATACTGTTTCAACGCTTCTTTTGTATCCCCCTTTTTCAAATAGAGGTTGCCCAAGCTGAAATAAGCCTGGGCAAAATTTCTGTTGCTGAGATGATAAATATTAGACTCACCCAAAAAAACACTGGGTATGAGAAAAACTAAGGAGGTTAAAAGTGAATAATATTTACATTGGATAATCTTTTTAATTATCCAATATAAAGAAAAGGAGGCAAAGATGATGAGAAAAGGAATTACCGGAAGCCTGAACCGGGCCGTAACGAAAAACATCACTACCGTAACCATATATGATAGAATGAAAACTAAGGGTAAAAAAATCTTTTTTCTTTCGGTCAAAGATAAAGCTATTCCGGTTAGAGCCAAAGGAGCGATGAACCAAAATCCTAAAGGTAATATTCGAATTAATGAAGAATACCTTCGAAAGAAATATATGTCCTGATTGTTGGAGATCTCGAATCTGTTCCAGAAAAGATATAGCTTCTTGGAGGTGAGTTTCAAAGCCGGTGCTGGATTTTTCAAAAAAAAGTCTATTCCTTTCTTATAGTAAAAATTAGATATCTCAGATGGTTTCATTGTTTCACCCATCTGGGTTTGCGCGAGAAACTCAAAATCTCGGTATTGCCAGTCAGGCTTGTAAAAAATGGCGCTCATTCCATCGGAGTTTTCGTTATTTCCAATATAGAAGTTGATCCCCCCTTGAGAGGCAATAAGAACAAAATCTTTTCCGACTAAATAGTTTCTTAAGGTTACTGGGAAGATTATTACCCCTGCTCCTAATAAGAAAATTATACAAAATGATAATATTTTTTTTATCTTGAATTCCTTTAAAAAAGTGAAGAATATCCACAGGCATATGAAGGGAATGCAGAAAAGGATATTGGGTCGGGTGATGGCGGAAAATCCTAAAACTATTCCGCTGATAAACCATAAAGACCACTTAGGGCTATCCTTGGCTTTCAAGAGGAGAAGAATTAAAAGAGTGTCGAAAAAGACTAAAAAAAAGTCCAATAAAAGCTCATCTTCAAAGTAGAAAAGCATTCCGTAGGTGGCTGCAACTAAAGACGAAATTATGGCTACAGTTTTATTATAGATCTTTTTTGCCAGAAAATAGATTAAAATACAGGAGAAAGATCCGATCAAATGTTGGATTAATCTGGGGATGAAATAGCTATGCCCAAAGACCTTATAGATTATGGCCAGAAAATAGGGGTAAAATGGGGCTCTGAAAAATACACCGGTTCCAATCCAGTCCCCTTGGGCGATGCTTTGCGCCCAGATGTCATGATATAAGGAATCCATTGAAGGAGTGGAGAAATGAGGATTGGTTCGGATTTGAAGAAGGTAGATCAAACGCAAGGCGAAGCTGAAGAAGAAGATGAATATCAAGAATAATATTTCCTTTTTCTTTTCTTTTGAACCGGAAACCTTAAAAGAGAGGTTGTTTTTAAAGCTCATATAAGAAATATATTAAACCTAATGATTTTGTCAATATAATCTGATTATGTATTATGAGAAGAGGGTTAGTAGAACAGACATTCCTGTCTATTTTTTTTAGTTGGTGCGGGAATTGTCCTTAAAACTCCGCCAAAGGCGGTGGGATTTCCCGCACCTCCCGCTTTTGGCGGATTTGGGGATTCCAATTGGCGAATGAACAAAGAAAGGTAGCCCCGGGTGCAGGGACCCAGGGCTACCCACTCGTTCGTGTCGGGTAACTCTCCCGCCAAAGGCGGGATCGCAACCCGACCTACAAATTACTTTTATGTCGGGTATTCCGCCTATGGAGAAAAACCCGATCTATTATAATTCATTTTATCAGATGCCCAATTCTGGTCCATCTCACCCTCTGCAAGAAATGAACAATATTATAACCGATCGATTCTAAAATGGTCAGAGGATTATACCAGGAGACAGTAGGTGCTTGAGGGTCAACGGCCCAGGACCAGTGGATGATCATAGCCTGGCCTAAAATCAGCCTTCGATCCAAAGGACCCCAGAAACGACTATCGGAACTGTTGTCCCGGTTATCGCCCATTACAAATAGATAACCTCTGGGAACTCTATAGGGACCGAAATTGTCTCTGATCCCGGCTCCAGAAGGGTAGATATTCGGATCAGTATGTTTCAGCTTAGGAGAATCACGAAAGATTTTGCCATCAACATACAAGACTTTATCTTTGATCTCCACCACCTGTCCCCCCACAGCCACGCATCTTTTTATATAGTTGATCTTAGTATCCCCGGGATATTTGAAGATCACAATATCCCCTGGTTTAGGTTCTCTTAAGGCTGGCAAATGTGCCGGGATCAAGGGAATCTTGGAACCATAGATAAACTTATTAGCCAACAAAAAATCTCCGATCAAAAGGGTATCCTCCATAGAGGATGAAGGGATCTTATATGCCTCTACCACTGAGCATTTAATAATCAGTGCCAAGACCAAAGCCACAGCAAAGGCTTCAATATATTCCCTCAAAGTCGATTTCTTTTTTATCTCTTTTTTCACCTTGGTTTTTTTCTCAAACATTTTTCCCTCTCTAGAGCATTTTCAATTTTAAAACATATACGAGTTCTTCGTCATTTTTGTTTCTATCTTTCTGAGTAAATAAGAGCTTAAATCTTTTCTTCCCCCTCACTCGGAGAAGGCTTTCTTTGCTCTTTTTGTATTTTCTCCCATTCTAAATAATGCTCCTTTTTCATCTCTTCCTCAGAGATTTTTCCGGAAAGCCAGCTTTTATTCATCGGGAATTTGTCCGGATTTAAATGAGCATTGTAAAGATGCCAGATGATTATAGCTAAAGTGGCTAAAAGGGCTTCATCCGAATGGGCTTCGGTGGCAATGTCCGCCACAAATTTAGGGAAAATCTTTAAGGCATAATTTACAAACCATAAGATCAGCCCTGAGCCTACCATAATCACCATCCCCCAGTAAACCGCCCAGTAGTCGAATTTCTCTATATAAGTGAATTTGCCCATCTTGGGTTTTTCATTTTTTCTCCCTAAAAGAAAGTTTACCATCATCCATACGTCCTTTAAATCTTTGGGTCGAGGCAAAAGCTCTCTGAAAGTTTCCCGACCCTCTTTCGAGAAAGCTAAATATAAAAGATGATAAAGGGCTATCCCGATTAGGCCCACTGCTCCGATTCGATGCAAAAGCCTAACCGTCCCAATTCCACCTAAAGCTGGGAAGAAAATTTTTGCCCAGGCGGATTCATGAAATTTTATGGGCAATCCGGTGACGATCAAGATTATAACTGAGATCATCAATATGATATGCTGAACCCTTTGATTCAAAGAAATCCGGGGATAGAAAACCTCTTTTTCTTTTTTCCTTTCAATCTCCTCTCTCTTTTTCCTCTCAGAGATCCTCTTTAACTCTTCTTTCATCCTCTTTTTCAGCTCTTCGGAAACCTTTTTGCTGACCGTCCCCTTAATTTTCTCCTCCATCTCCGGTGTGATCTCTACCCCAAAGGTAAGCTCTTCGTAGATTTCTTTCTCCAGTTCTTTTTTAAGTTTTTCTCTGATCTGGGATTTTTGGTCCTGGTCTTTATTTTCGGGCATAATCTTTTTTTATCTAAGACGAATTAGGTTTTTCTGGTTTTGAATTTCTTCCTTAAGTCCAATATTATATAGATAATCAAAGCCAGCATCACCGAAAGGGTCAGATATTTGAAAAAGCGGGAAACATAGTAGATTATCCCTGCCTCAGGTTTAGCCGGGTTTATATGGATTTTACCTTTGGCAAAATTTTCGCTGGCTCCGGGATGGCACTTGCCACAGGTGGTAGGAATATTCTTTAGGTTAATGGAAGAGCGAGGGTCCTTCTGAGGGAAAATATCATGAGATCCGTGACAACTATTGCAATCGGCTACAGTCTTGGCACCAAACTTAGCTGCCACTCCGTGAAAGCTCTCCTTATAGGTCTCCACCGGCTCTGTGGGAATGCCATATTTTTTCATTATGGCCATATTGCCATGGCATCTGGCGCAGATCGATGAAACCTTTGCCAAAAAGACCGGGGATTTAGGGTCGGTATGCTTGCGAATATTATGCTCCTCATGACAGTCGTTACACACCGGTACATCGCGGATTCTTTGCTGCAACCCTTTCCCGTGAATGCTTAAGTTATAGACATTATAGATAGTGATGTGACATTTTCCACAGGTCTCCGGAACATTGACTTTATTGATCCTGGAAAGGGTGTCGGAAGGAGGAAAAATATTGTGAGACCCGTGGCAATCCTGACAAGAAGGGGCTTTGGGGTCGCCAAAGGCAAAATCCATCCCATGGACACTCTGGACATATTCGGCATAAATATCTAAGTCCGGAGCTCCAGCTAAATTTCCCTTATAGTGACATCTCCGGCAGTCCACTTTTGAAAGAGGGAAAGGATGAGGGATCTTTTTCACATCATTGTGACAATAGACGCACAGTTCCTTTTTATGAACCGATCTATAGAACAAGCTAAAATCTACGTAAAGGGATTTGCTCTCACCCGAGGGAAGGACTTTTTTGAAATCGGGCTTACTATGGCATTTGATACAATCCTGGTTTTCTAACTGAGCTTGGCAGAAATTATTCCCTCCCCAGATAGAAAGAACAAAAAGTAGAAGGAAAATCCGGCAGAAGCAGATCAGGGATTTAATTATCTTATCCACTTCCAAATTTCCTCTGATATTCCAAAGGATGCTCTTCCTTTAACTTCTCTAAAGTGATTTTACCATCGATCCAGACTCGGGACATAGGAAAATCTCTGGGGTTTAGGTGGACATTGTAGATGTGCCACAAAAGAATGGCAATGGCGATTAAGACTCCCTGGTAGCTGTGCATCACCCTGGTGATATCGAAGATCCATTTGGGCAGGACTAAAAGAGCCTGGGATTGAAACCATAAAACCAAGCCACTTAAAATCATCAGAATAGCCCCAGCCACCACCGCCCAATACTGGAATTTATCCTTGGGAGCATATTTATCCAGAAGGGGAGGGTCTTTTCTTATTCCCAGGCTGTATTGAACGCTTTTAAAAGCATCGGAGAAGTCTTTCCCTTTAGGCAAAAGAAGCAAAAATTCCTCATGCCCATATCTGGAGAGAAGGATATAAAAAAAATGATAAAAAGCCACAAAGATCAAAATCACTGCGCCCAAACGGTGAAAATTCCCTCGGGCGATCACCCCACCCTCGATGGTGATGATAAATTTGCCAAGCCAGGTATTATGAAACTTCAAAGCCAAACCGGTTATGATTAAGATGATAAAACTTATCATAATCAGAAGATGCTGGAATCTCTGGCTTTTAGAAAATCTTTGCACTGTTTTTTCTTCTTCCATTTTCCCCTCATACCTTTCAATACTTTTAAGGGTGAATTTACCCTCTCAATTCAAAAAAAGAGGGTGTACAATTTATCTCACCCTCTTTTTCTTTCCGAAAAGGTCCAAAAGAATATAGGTCAGGAAAAGAAAAGCTAAAATCCCGATAAACCAGGTGTAAAACTTTCTTACAATATATACTCCCAGAGATGATTCCTTAGTAGCTCGAATATGGATCTTTCCTTTGGCAAAGTTTTCCGATGCGTTTTTATGACATTTTCCACAGGTCTGGACAATATTATTGGGGTTAATAGAGGAACGAGGGTCGGAGGAGGGAAGGATATCATGATAACCATGACAGCTGGCGCACTCGGCCACCACCAATTCCCCATACTTATTGGCTACTCCGTGAAAGCTATCCCGATAAGTTTTATATACCAGAGGAGCCAGACCATATTTGCTGACTAAAGATTCCTCGGCATGACAGGCACTACAGGTCTTGGGAATATTTCGGGGAGAGACTTTGCTTAAAGTATCCGTAGGGGCGGTGATATTGTGTTCCCCATGGCAATCGGTGCAGGTAGGGGAGTCCTTTATACCTTGAGTTAAAGCCTTACCGTGGATGCTCTCTTTGTAAACCGCTTCTATTCCGGGATGACACTTTCCACAAGTAGAAGCGATGTTGACTTTGTTCACCGGAGATTGAGGATCATCCGCGGGTGTTAACTTGTGATAACCATGACATTCAATACAGGAGGGAGCTACCAGAAGCCCTCTTTTTACTAGAAGCCCGTGCACACTTTTCTCAAACCCCTTTAACACAATCGAGGGAGGCATCTTCTCATGTCTTGAAGTTATCTGTTCGTCCTCATGGCATTTTACACACAGGGGGATAATTTTATTGTGAAAGGTGGAGGATTCAGGGTCTTTGCTGGGAAGAATTTTATGAGCGCCGTGACAGGAGATACAGCTGGGAACATCCACATTTTTTTTCTCAAATTCTTGGCCATGCACCCCTCCAAAAAAGTCCTCTGTTTCCTTCAAATGACAGGTTCGACACTGGGAGATCTCACCTGAAAGCTTGGTTAATTTATCCTCTTCTCCTAAGAAGACTTTGTGCTCTTTATGACAATTGTTGCAGGAGATCTGAGTATGCACTCCCTTTTTTTGATCTGCCAAGATATCGGGATGGCATTTGCTGCAGACTGTCTGGGGATCAGGTAAAGTAGGCAGATGAGCATCATGGCACTGATTACAGGCGACCTTTCCTTTAGCTCCGCCAGGAAAGACCACTTGGCTGTGATGATATTTAGTGAAACTTCTGTCCTCTCTGTCCTTATGGCAAGAAAGGCACAACTTCTCTTGATTGGTCTTATAGGTGAAGGAATTAGGATCTTTAGAGGACAAAACATTATGAGAACCATGGCATTTAAAGCAAGCACCTTTGATCTTATTATGCAGTCCTTTAACTAAAACTTTTGCGACATCCGAATGGCAATCGGAGCATAATGGAGCCTTTAAAACCTCAGGATGGGGAAGCTCCTCTATCCCCTGGTGGCAGTCGGTGCACTGATTATCCTTATGCATCGACTTTTTTAAGATGTTTTCATCCACAAAAAGGGATTTGGTGGTTCCATCCGGAAGCTTTTTACTTAAGGTATTATCAGAATGGCAGGTCAGACAATCTTGGTTGGAGATCTGTGCCTGGCTTTTCCTTAAATTTCCAAGCGAAAGGAAAAAGAAAAAAAGAAAGAGGGTGATTTTCAGAACTTTTCTCATCTCATTCTTTCTCCTCTGTGTCCCGGATGATCCCTTTGGTTTTCAACCTTTCATATTCCGCCCGATGTTTCTCTTTAAGCTCCTTTAGAGAAATTCTTCCGGTGAGCATACCCAGGTTGACTGGATAGGTTTCTGGCTCAAAGATCATAAAGAACATATGCCAGGCTAAAATTGCCAGAGAGGCCAATAAAGCCTCATAGAAATGGATGGCTCTGAAGACATTTAAAAGCCAGCCGGGGATGAATCGTAAAAAGAAGTTCTCAAACCACATAGGGAAGCCGGTAATGGTCATAACTACCGCTCCCCAGATCAAAGCCCAATATTCCGCCTTCTCAGTATAATCGTAGTGTTCGAAGGGGAGCCTTTCTTTTACCAATCCCAGATGGTAGTTTATATTTTGAATGGCTAAAGTTAGGTCTTTGGGAATGGGGAAAATTGCTTTGAGCTGGGATTGACCCCGGGAGGTGAACAACATATAGTAAAGATTATAAAGGCAGACTAAAATAAAGACTACGGCAGCTACCCTGTGAATCTGGCTGCGGAAGACCACTCCCTCTTCAGTATGAACCATCCAGGAAGCCCACCAGGAGTTGGGGAATCTTAAGGCGAAGCCGCTTACTGCTAAAACTACAAAAGTTATCATCAAAATAAGGTGTTGAATTATCTCCGACTGATTAAACCTGACTATAGTTCCTTTCTTACTTTCCTCGTATTTCTCTTTTGCTCTTTTAAAAAGAATTACCGAATTATGCATTAACATCCCACCGATGATCAAAACAATTAAAACAATATAAATCCTTTTTACTATATATACGCCGATTTCAGTTTTGGGGGAGACAGCTAAATGGACCTTCCCTTTAGCGAAGTTCTCCCCGGCTTTGGGATGGCACTTCCCGCAGGTCTGGGGAATATTAGCTGGATTTATGGAGGACTTAGGGTCGGTTGACGGCCTGACATCATGATAACCGTGACAGCTGGCGCAGTTAGCCACTACCCTCCTTCCGGCTCGGCTCTCCACCCCATGATAACTATCTAGGTATTTCGTTACCCTTTGAGTCACCATACCATATTTATCGGTAATGGCCTCAGCCGAATGACATTGGGGGCAGGTATAGACGGAAATGGTGGCTCCGTAAACAGTTGAAGCTTTATACCCGGGAGGCAAGATATAATGTTCGCTGTGGCAATCGATGCAGGTGGGAGCATTGGGTGCCTTATCAGCTAACGCTTTACCATGGACCGATTCATCGTAAGTTTTCCATATGCCGAAATGGCATTTGCCGCAGGTTTGGGGGACATTGTATTTGTAAATCTCCGATTGGGGATCTTGTGCTGGTTTGAGAGTATGACTGCCATGACAATCGCTGCAAACCGCAGCTTTGATTAACCCCATCTTTTCAATAGCGATTCCGTGAATGCTCTGATGATATATTTTATAAGGTTCTTTAACTGCAATTCGGTATCTTTTTACGATCTGCGGGTCCTGATGGCAGACCGCACACATTTTGGGGATATTAAGGCGATAGGTGATGGATTGAGGGTCGTTGACACTTTTGATGTCGTGAGACCCATGACAATCCTGACACCAGGGTGCATCTTTTACCCCTTGTAGATATTTTTGCCCGTGAAAACTTTCCTGATAAAGTTTCAAAATTTGCTGGTGGCAACTTCCGCAATCGACCGGCTCAGGTTTTGCCATATGGACTTCATCCTTAACCTCCCTGTGGCAATCCACGCAGGCAAGTTTATTATGGATGGAGAAATTGACCACTCCCCGGTCTATGTATAGGGAGATTTTCTTCCCATTTTCGTCGATCTTGGAAAGGGTTGTATCTCTGTGGCAGGAAAGACAGACAGGTTTTATGGCAAAGGATTTGTAAGAAAGAAAGAAAGTTAAAGAAACTATCAAAAAGGCTATGTTAATATATTTTCTCAAAGTAAGCTACCTTGTCCGACTGTAGGGGCAGGGGTTAAACCCCTGCCCCAGCTTTTTGGTTATATATATATCTCTCAAAGCCAGTTACCTATTGTGAACAAATTCAAAAACTTGCCCAATATAAAAAAACAAGCCTTTAAGGTCAAGTTTTTTTGTTCCATTTTTTGAAAAAAAGAAAGTTGGGGATAGAGGAACTAACTTTTCTAATCGATCTTCCCGCCTTGAGGTCAAGGCGGGACTACTGAGTGGAGATCGTGGAATGTAGCGCCCGGCTTTCATGTCGGGCGTTCGTTTTTCGTCCGACAGAAGTTCAGACGCTACGATAATAGGATGTAAGGACAGGTTTTTAAACCTGTCCGGGCAGACCTAAAGGTCTGTCCCTACACAATTATGTCGAAACCGCCCTTCGACTTCGCTCCCTTCGGGTCTGAGCCTCAGGGTCGAAGACAGGGCAGTGAGCTTGTGCTTCGACTTTGCTCAGCACCCTGAGTTTATCGAAGGGTCGAACTGCAGGGGTTTCGATCTACGGATTTAAAAAATGTCTCACTGCTGATTATATGGATTAAACAGATAAAAAAATTCTTCAAGAAATCTGTTTTGAAATCCGCTAAATCAGCTTTATCAGCTGTGAATTCTATTTACATTCGACATCCGTCATCAGTGATTACTTTTTTTAAGGTATCACAGGTTGTCCCAACCTGTGATCTGCCTCAGGCGGACAAATTGAGACAACTTATGTTACCGAGTTTGCATTCGTTATCCGTCATCAGTAATTATTTTTTTATTTTGCCCATCTTAAAATATCATTGTAAGTAACCAGAAGTATCAAAGCTACCAAAAATGCCAAGCCCACCTGTTGCATAAAAGTTCTCTGTTTCAAAGAGAGGGGTTTTCCTTTTAGTTTTTCGATTATCAAAAACAGGATGTGACCCCCATCTAAGATGGGTATGGGCAGGATATTCAATAAAGAGAGGTTCACCGACAAAATTCCAATAAAGGAAAAAAGGCTTGAAGCCCCCATCTTAGCGGTCTCACCTGCGGTCTGGGCAATAAAGACCGGACCGCCTAACAATTTCACCGAGGCTTGTCCGGAGACAAGCATTATGAGGAATTTTATGGTTCCAACCAAAAGAAATATAGCAGCCAAAAACCCTTCCCAGAAGGCTTGAAAAAAACCCACTTTAATCTTCTCATAAAAAGGACCTATCCCGATCTTCCCGATAAATTCCGTTTCACCCTTGATATTAACAGTCTTCTCCTTTCTGGTTATAATGGTAGCAGAAAACTCCTTTCCCTGCCTTCTCCATTTTACCAAAATCGGCTTTTCCACTTGAGAATATATGATCTCAGCCATTTGACTGAAATTAAAGACCGGTTTATCATTTATGGAGATGATCTCATCCCCGGGCATAAGTCCTCCTTTTTCAGCCGGTCCACCTTTTTCCACTACGCCAATCACCGATTTTTCCGGATAATCTTTTTGTTTTCCTCCAATGAACAAAATCCCCCAGAATAAGATTATAGCTAAGATGAAATTCATAGCAGGACCAGCAAAGATAACTTTTGCCCTTTGCCATACCGATTTAGCCATAAAATCCCAGGGTTTTCTTTCTTCTTTTTCCTCCTCTGGATCTTCACCTGCCATCTTAACATATCCCCCCAAAGGAATCCAGGATAAAATGTATTCTGTTTCCCCGATCTTTTTGCTTACTAATTTGGGAGGAAAACCTAAGGAGAATTTTTCCACCCTTATCCCTACACTTTTAGCCACCAAAAAATGCCCTAATTCGTGGACAAAGACTAAAATTCCCAGAACTAAAATAGTCGAAAATATAAATATCATAATCTCCTTTTAAGCTTTAAAATAATCTTTTCACTTTCCTTCCGAGCCCACAGATCCGCCTCTAATATATCCTCTAAAAAAGGATGGTCAACACCTTTATGCTTAGTCAAAACCTTTTTTATCACTTCTGGAATATCGACAAAATTGAGCTTTTTCTGTAAGAAATACGAAACTGCCACCTCATTGGAGGCATTTAAGACGCAAGGGAAGGTTTTCCCCATTTTCAAAGCTCGGTAGCAAAGCCCGAGACCAGGGAATTTCTTATAATCAGGCTTTAAGAAGGTTAGATTTTTTATCTGGGTTAAGTCCAGAGGCTTATTTAAAGAAAACTTTCTTTCGGGATAAAACAAAGCATATTGAATGGGTAACTTCATATCGGGCAGGCTCAATTGGGCGATGACTGAACCATCTAAAAACTCCACCATCGAATGGACTATAGATTGGGGATGAATTAAAACTTCGATCTTCTCCGCAGGAATATCAAAAAACCAGTGGGCTTCGATCACCTCCAGGCCTTTGTTCATCAGGGTGGCAGAGTCAACAGTAATTTTTTTACCCATATCCCAGGTGGGATGGGAGAGCGCTTTTTTCACAGTTATTTTTTTGAGATTTTTTCTTCTATAAAAAGGACCTCCGGAAGCGGTTAAAATTAGCCTTTTGACCTCCTCTTTTTTACCGGACATAAGGCATTGTTTTATGGCAGAATGTTCGCTATCAATAGGCAAAATCTCCACATTTTTTTCTTTAGCTTTTCTGGTTACCAATTCCCCTGCCATAACTAATGCTTCTTTGTTAGCTAAAGCCAATTTTTTGCCCGAATCAATTGCTGTCAGAGTGGGGATCAAACCTACTCCTCCTACCAAAGCATTGATCACCAGATTTACCTCTGGGAGAGAGACTAATTGTTTCAGACCCTCCATCCCCGAAAGTATCTTAACCTTTAGACCAGGAAGTTCCTTTTTTAATCTTTCGAAAGCTGAAGGGTCTGTAACTGCCACAACTTTGGGTTTATGCTTTTCTATCTGTCTTTTAAAAAGGGCAATATTCACATTAGTCGAAAGTCCAAAAACCTTAAATCTATCTGGAAATCTTTCTAAAACTTCTAAGGAACTTTTTCCAATAGACCCGGTCGATCCTAAAATAACTACGTTTTCCATTTTTCTTTTTCGTTTTAACCATTTGTAGGGGCAGGTTTTAAACCTGCCCCTACAAATCTTTCAAAAGAAAATATAAATCTAAGAAAAACAATTAGCAAGGAATTTATAACGGGGGAGCTTGACCATTCGCTTAAATGTGTCAAGAAGTCCAAGAAAAGTACATGCTTGACCTACGAAAGCTCTTAAGTCGTAGTGCGACCCTTTCAGGGTCGCCAAATTGTAGAATGGAAAATGGTCCGCCAAAGAGGACCGCTACATCTGGATTTGACATTCGTAGGGGCGAACTTATGTGTTCGCCCAAATCATTAAGGGCAGACACGCAGGTCTGCCCCTGCCTTCTAATCCCTCTCCTTTCTAAGGAGAGGGTTAGGGTGAGGTTTAAAAAGAAAAAAAACTCAAGAAGGGCGAATCTGTCATGCCATAGGCAGATCCGCCTTCGGCGGAAGCCTTGCTTTTTATATAAACCTACAAACGCCCGACACGAAGGTCGGGCGCTACGAAAAAAAGTCAGCAGGGCAGACACGCAGGTCTGCCCCTACAACTAAAATATCTGTCGGGAGGTAACTCCCGACAGCACTGAAAAAAGCGGAATTCCGGAGAGGCAGGGGCGTATTGCGATACGCCCCTACAAATGCCATCTGATACTATTTCACCAATAGCATTCTCTTCGTCTCTTTATAATCCCCGGTCTTCAACTGATAGAAATAGATTCCTGAAGAGACTTCTTTCCCAGAATTATCCTTCCCATCCCAGATCACTTTATATTCTCCGGGCAACTTCTCCTCATCCACCAAGGTCCTCACCTTCTGCCCCAGTATATTGTAAATAGACAGGGTGGTGTGGATAGGGGACTTGCGACTTGCATCTTGCAACTTGCAACTGATGTGGAAGGGAATGGTGGTTGAGGGATTAAACGGATTCGGATAATTCTGTTTTAACTGGAAATTCTGGGGCAGATTTGATATCTCGTCTTCATTCACCGAAGTCCCCAATTCATTATATTTTACCTTCGCAGCTAAAGAATTGTTCTTTAATTCTGCTAATCCATTTCCCCCTGCAATGGAAAAAGCGACTTTAATACTATCATTGGGTAAAATATCAAAAGGTCCACAGGAGACCAAAGCTGACCAATCTTTAGAAGTTGTATCTACATAATAATTCCCACTTCCACTCAAGATTTGATATTTCTCTTTCTCTGAAAAGCCATCATAAAGTAAAGAGCTATTATCAACAAGATTTATTCCTTTTGCCTTGAAATTCAAAGAAGAAATTCCCAGATATATATTCGCAGATGGGTCATACTCATAGCCCAAGGATATAGATGTATCCATACCCACTTTATCATTGGATGGAGAAGATAGGGGAATATCCCAATCGAAGAAAAGACCTGCATAAAGTCCAGTAATCCTGTTTGAATTAATGTTCTTTATAGTGTATTCCAGAATTATATAATCATCATTGGATGGATCGTTAAAGGAAAAGCTTCTTTGAGTTACTATCACACCGATAGGATTCTCTGCCGATGAATCGGAGAAAAATGCACACCCATCCTGATCTGAATGAATCCCCGGAGTGTTAATGAATAGGTCTTCATTAGGAAGAGCTTTGAAATCTTGGTCAGATTTTTTTCCAGTGAAATCTCTGGCAGCATCTGAGACAGTATTTTCAGAGGTCCCCAAAAGCAAAGCCCCCTCATAAAGATTATCCTGTCCATTTTTTGGATACTTAAATCCATTCCCTCCTAAGGAGTTGAGTGAACTGTTCCCCAAACCATAAATACCAAAATTGGAGATGGTGAAAACGAAATTACCGATATTATGATCCCCTTTCCATCTGGGACAACCTACCTTAGTTGAAAATAAAATATCATTTCCGCCAGAGGCGGAAGAATAAACTGGATTATCTCCTGTAACTTTTAAAGATAAATTCAAAGTTTTCTCTTTTGAAAGAGCAGAGTCGAAAACCACGATAAAGGGATGGGATGAGTTTGAGACAGTCTGTTTATTATCTATATCCCCAAAATAATGGAAATTTTGAACCACATTACAGGATAAATCAGAGGTAGAAAGGAGAGCCGAGATCCCAAAAGCATCTGTCCCCCAGTTCTTTAAATTGACCCAGATTTCAAGTGTCTCAGGTGAGCAACTATCACCGCATATTTCTACCCAAAAGCTGTCTAAATGAATTTTTGGCTCATCAGGAATAGGCATAAAATCAAGCGCCTTTGTTATATCGATTAAACCCTTACCATAGCTATTATCTTCACCAGTAGGTCCCAGATCATAAGCTGAATTTAGTAACGCCTGTTTTATTTCTTCCACAGTTGCATCCGGATTGAATTGCCTTAGGACTGCCACCGCACCGGAGACAAAAGGAGATGCCATTGAGGTACCGTTCATCAATTTGTATCCCCCGTTCAAATAACAGGAACGAATTCCAACTCCCGGAGCGCACACCTCAGGTTTAATAGTGGTAGAATCACAACCAGAAGGACCTCGGGAACTAAAAGAAGCGATAGGATAGCCAGAGACATTAGTGTTAACAGCTCCGACTGAGAAGGTATTAGTTGGGGATGAGATTCTATCTGCAGGAGTCCTTACAGTGAAGGAATCCGACCCCTCATTTCCGGTGGCGAAGACACAGACCACACCCAAAGCCTCCACATTGTCAATGGCCAACCAGAAGGTTTGGTCGCAAGGTGGTTTTAACTCTTTAGGTATTCCCCAGGAATTGTTTATCACATCGGGCACGTCATTCATAGTTTCTGGATTTCCATCTGGATCTGATGCCCACTGGAAAGCCGCCAGAATATCTCCAATTGTTGCGGGCAAAGACCTCCCTCTATCGATCACCCCAGCCGCTATCCACTGTGCCTCAAAAGCCACTCCGATAGTATCGGATGGAGTTACGCCAGCTATTATCCCCATAGTATGGGTTCCATGACCACTCCCATCCACAGGAAAAGTAGAACCTAAAGGGTCAAACCAGGATGAGCTTGAACTCCCTCCATTGTTCCCTCTCCAATTATGAGATAAAGCCGGATGGGTTCCTTCTACTCCGGTGTCGAAATTACAGACCAATCTCCCTTTGCCAGTGTATCCGATTTTCCACACCTCTCGGATTTTTACCGCATCCAAATTGTTATCTATTTTACTTTGACCTAAAGGTTCGTCAATTGAAACCGGTGAGATTAAACTAACCGGATAGTTGGGATAGACTATTTCGACATCATTTCTTTTAGCAATCTCCTCCAAAACATCCTTGGTGGCATCCACCAAGACACAATTGGTGATCCAGAACCTTTTGAATTCTTTAACTGTCTTTTTTTCTTTCTCTTGGTTTAAAAATCGAAGCAGTTCAAACTGAGATGAACTGGCTTTATCTTGAAGTGAGTTTAAGACAATTTTATGTTTTTCTTTCAGGGAGAGTTTTTGCTGATTCAATTTGTAGTTCAAATAAGGAGTATCTATTTGCTCCTTCATCATTATAAGTGCGGAAGCATACTCATCCTCTTGAAGTTTTTCCATTTCAGAAAGAAGATCCGGACTGAGCTCACCACAAAAAGCTGAAGGGAACTCTGAAAAAAATAAGATAAGGAAGATTAAAAATACAAGATAAGAGATTTTCTCTTTCATTCTTGACGTCCATTGAGTTTTCCCTCCTCACCTATCCTTTTGAGCAATCCCTATGCCGTATGCAGTGGATGCGCGGCGCACCTGCCCCTGCCTTAACTAAGCAAATGTAACTCAAAGCTTTAGCTTTGAAAATCAAGTCAATCCTAAAGGGTTGGGATACGGTGGACTTTTCCCAACTGCAACTCTTTTGAGATTATGTGCATGGATTTGCACAATGCTTTTTGACAAATTGATTAATTGATGGCAATCGTAGTGAGTAGTGAGTAGGTCGAAACCCCTGTGGTTTCGACATATCAACTTGACAAATCGAAAATAGTTGTCAATCCCTCCAAATGCGGGGTCTATCTTGCAGAAAATTCGGGAAAGATTCGAAGATACTCCTTGACTTTTTCCATTTTTAAGTTATTATTTTATTGCCATTACATAAATCATAAAAGGAGAACTTGGTGAACTGCTAACTTTAAAAAGGAGGTAAAAATGACCAAGAAAATTTTGCTTTTGGTAATTTTACTTTTCCTCAGTATCCCTGCTTTTGCTCAAGTTGACACTTCCTGGGTGAGACGCTACAACGGACCGGCAAACAGCTATAAAGATAGGGCTTATGACATAGCCGTAGATGATTCTGGCAATGTCTATGTGACAGGAGGAAGTGTGGGCAGTGGGACAGGCGGCGACTACGCCACCATTAAGTATGACCCTCAGGGAACCCAGCTCTGGGTCCAAAGATACAACGGACCGGGAAACGCCTGGGATGAGGCTTTTGCCATAGCGGTTGATGGTTCGGGCAATGTCTGTGTAACAGGATTGAGTGCTGGTCTCAGCGGTGACCCCTGGCGTTATGACTATGCCACCATAAAGTATTATCCCAATGGAGATATTGCCTGGGGGATAAGATACAACGGACTAGGCAATAATTGGGATGAAGCAAGAGCGATAGCGGTCGATGGTTCGGGCAATGTCTATGTGACCGGATTGAGTGCCGCCTTAGGGACAGGCTATGACTATGCTACCATTAAGTATTATCCCAATGGAGATGTTGCCTGGCTGAGAAGATACAACGGACCGGCAAACTCCGAGGATTATGCTCGTGCCATAGCCGTAGATGACTCTAACAATGTCTATGTGACCGGATATAGCTACGGGAGTGGGACATACCAAGACTACGCCACCATAAAGTATTATGCCAATGGAGACACCGCCTGGGTTCAAAGATACAACGGACCGGGAAACGGCTATGATGTAGCTAATGCCATCGTGGTAGATGATTATGGGAACGTCTATGTGACGGGAAAAAGTGATGGCGGCAACTACAACTACGACTATGCCACCATAAAGTATTACACTAATGGTGATACTGCCTGGGTGAGAAGATACAACGGACCGGGAGACGACTATGATGTGGCTTATGCCATAGCCTTAGATGGTTCTGGCAATGTCTATGTAACAGGACATAATGGTTGGGGCAGTGGATACGGTGACTATGCCACCATAAAGTATTATCCCAATGGAGATACTGCTTGGGTTCGAGGATACAGCTTCGGCTACCAGACTGAGGCTTATGCCATAGCCTTAGATGGTTCTGGCAATGTCTATGTGACCGGAGTGAATGCAGATGATGACTATGCCACTGTGAAGTATGACCCACAGGGAAACCAGCTCTGGGTTCAAATATACAACGGACCAGGATACTCCACTGATAGGGCTCTTGCCATAGCAGTAGATGATTCTGGCAATGTCTATGTGACAGGTGAAAGTTGGGGCATTGGGACGAACTACGACTATGCCACCATTAAGTATTGGCAAAATTACGCTCCCAATTCCTTTTCCCTTATTTCACCTGAGGATGGTGCTTTTCTTCTTTCTCCGGTGACATTTGATTGGCAGGATGCCACAGACCCTGACCCTCTGGATACAGTCAGCTATGATTTGTACGTTAGCAGGTCTATTGTTTTTCATCCTGATTCAACAACTATCTACAGCAATCTCTTAACCAGCCAGTATTCTACCGCTGTCGGGATTGGAACGTATTATTGGAAGGTTAGGGCTTTTGACAAGTATGCCGAAGTTTGGTCCAATCAAACTTGGACTTTTCTTTCATTTATACGCGGCAATGTCAATGGGGATGGAGTTATCAGCTTGGCTGATGTGATTTACTTAGCCAACTATGTACTTAAAGGAGGTTCTACGCCTATTCCTCTAGCATCTGGAGATGTGAATTGTGACGGTAAATATGACTTAGTGGATGTAATTAGATTAGCCAGATATGTTCTGTTTGGGGAGCCTTTTCCGTGTTAGATTGTAGGGGTCGGATTTATCCGACCCGTGGCAGGGGCAGGTTTTCTAACTTGTCCGGACAGACCTTCCGTTTGTCCTATCATGATTACCCAAAACCGTAGCGCCCCGCCTTTGGCGGGGCGTTTTTTTTGACAGAAAAACGTCAGGGATAACCCCGACGCCACTAACTGTAGAGGTATAATAAAATTAGCTAAGATAAATAGCCCTGGGTGCAGGGACCCAGAACTACCCATTATTTTCGTCCGACAGAAACGTCAGATGCTACGACCTAACGAGCGTCAACCTTGAAAACGGAAAAGCGTCCGGGATAGAGCCAGACGCTATGAACTTGGTGAACACAGATTATGTCGAAACCGCCCTTCGACTTTGCTCCCTTCGGGTCTGAGCCTCAGGGTCGAAGACAGGGCAGTGAGCTTGTGCTTCGACTTTGCTCAGCACCCTGAGTCTATCGAAGGGTCGAACTGCAGGGGTTTCGACCTGCGGCTCCACTACTGTTAGGTGAACCTTTTCTGTATTTAGGATATAGCCTTGGGTTCGGTGACTTAGGGCTACCCACTGCTTTTATTCGATATTAGACATCCATCATCCGTCACTTTAATAATAATCTCAAGAGGAAACAAGGGAGGGGACTAATGCAAAAATAAATTTTTGCACTCCATTTTATTCCAACCATCTTTGTCTTCTTTCACTTGACATTTGAAGATATTCTCTTAAATTATCCTTTCAACAGGTTGGTCTATGTAGGGGTGGAGTTTAACTCCACCCCGATCCCTTTCAGTTTTTTTTATCATAAGATCGACCAAAAACAAAAAAACTATGCTTAGCTTAGAGGTAAGAAATTTGTCAAAGTATTTTGGGGCAAGGAAGGTTTTTAAGGGGTTAAATTTCTCGGTTACAGAACATCAATCTTTAGTGATCACCGGAAAAAACGGCTCTGGAAAAACTACCCTTTTGAAAATTTTGTCCGGGCTTATCTCTCCTTCCAATGGAGAGGTGGTATTTAATTCCAATGGAGATCTTTTGAAAAGGGAAGAGGTGAAAAGGATTTTAAGTTTGGTGGCTCCAGATTTGAATTTGTATGAGGAGCTTTCCGCATTGGAGAATCTGAAATTTTTATCCCGGGTTCAGGGTATTATGTTTGAGAATGAAGAGTTGAAGACCAGGATTGAAAAGGTTGGATTAAAAAAAAGAGAAGATGATCTGGTGAGCTTTTTCTCCTCCGGAATGAAACAGAGACTGAAATATGCTTTTGCTCTGATGAATGATCCCAAGATTTTGCTTTTAGATGAGCCCAGCTCGAATCTGGATAAAGAAGGGATCTCCTATTTAGAAAATGTTATTTACGAACAGAAAAAAAGGGGGATTTTGATTTTAGCCACTAACCATAAAGATGAGATAAGATATGGGGACCAAATCGTCGACCTGGATTGAACAGGCTCTTTCCATTTTCCAAAAAGATATAAAATCTGAACTGAGGACCAGATATGCTTTAAATGCTATTGTGATGTTTGCGGTGGTCACATTGGCAGTGGTCGGTTTTTCAGTGGGCCAATTCTCCTTAAGCCCCAAAGTTTCTTCCTCTTTATTCTGGGTGGTCATCTTCTTTTCCTCTATGTCCGGTTTGGCTCAGGTTTTTATTAAAGAAGAGGAGGCGAAAACAGTTAACCTTTTGAAATTGGTCGCCTCCCCCAGCAACATTTTTTTAGGGAAATTTTTTTTCAATTGGGCCTTACTCCTTTTTTTAGAGATAATTATTGTTCCTTTGTTTATTTTGCTTTTAGGATTGAACTTAGAAAATTTTTGGCTTTTTATTTGCGTATTGGTTTTAGGTTCTTTGGGCTTGGTCTGTGCCACCACCATTATTGCGGCTATGGTCTCCAAGGCACATATCAAAGGAGCTTTATTTGCGGTTCTGTCTTTTCCTATACTTCTGCCTTTGTTGATTGTGTGCATAGATGGGACTTATCTTTCGATTCAAGGAAAATCTTTTTCAGAAGGTGTAAGTGATTTAAAAGTCTTAGTTTCGTTTAGTGTGGTGATGTTGATTTTATCTTTGTTACTTTTCGATCTGGTGTGGAAGGAGTGAGATGATTTTTAAAACTTTTTCTGGGGTTTTAATAAGTTTAGTTATAATTCTGGTGTTTGTTTCTCCTCCGCCTCAAACCCAATTGGGTGAGATCTCCCGCATATTTTATTTCCACGTGCCGGCGGCTTGGGTCTGCGTTTTAGCATTTTTTGTCTCGCTGATAAACAGCATCGGCTACCTTAAAAATCGAGCCTACATTTATGATTTAAGGGCGGTCTCAGCCGCAAGATTGGGCTTTTTGTTCTCGGTTCTGGCTCTGATTTCCGGTTCGTTTTTTGCCCGATATACCTGGGGCTCATTCTGGAATTGGGATCCCAGGGAGACTTCAATTCTCGTTTTGCTTTTAATTTATGGAGCCTATTTTGCCTTAAGGTCCGCAGTAGATATTGAGGAAAGAAAAGCAACTCTGTCCGCAGTCTATTCCATCTTATCCTTTGCCACAGTCCCCTTTTTGGTCTTTTTAGTCCCCTGGGTATTTCCCTCTCTTCATCCTAAGGATTCCATAATCAATTCCCAATTTAAATTCCAGATCCCTTTTCCCCGTTTAATTCTTTTCCTTTTTTCCCTTTTAGGATTTAGTTTAATTTTTATCTGGATGCATAGAATGGAGATTTCAATTTTTAAACTTATAAGAAGAAAAGAGGAGGGATATTTCGGACAGGTCTAAAGATTCGTATGAATGCATACGCATCTGTCCCTGCAGTTGTCCAAAAAGGAGGAATGGTATGCCAACAAATTACATAGTAATGCTCGTAGTTTTAGTCATCTGGATCGGGATTTTTTTATATTTATTAAGATTGGATAAAAAAATTAAAAAGCTGGAGAAAAAATGAATTTAAAATTTATTATCCTCATTGCCATACTAATAATTTTTATCCTTTTCGGAGCTTTCTCTTTTAAGAAGAACCTAACTCCCTACGTAGAATTCAGTGAAGCCAAAAAATCTTTGAGTGTGGTGCAGGTGATCGGTGAATTGGTTACAGACCAGACCAGATATGATCTGGAGACGCAAAAACTATACTTCACCTTAAGAAACAAAAAGAATGAAAAACTTTTAGTGAGCTATGCTGGTCCCAAGCCAGCTAATTTTGAGGATGCTACTAATGTGGTGGCTATTGGTAAATATGAAAACGGGGAATTTGTGGCAGAGCAGGTTTTGGTCAAGTGCCCCTCCAAATACCAGGGAGAAAAAGGATAATGTTTTTTGGCAATCTGACTTTGGTTTTAGCTTTATTTTCTGCCAGCTTTTCAGCGATATTTTTCCTAAGGGGTGCTAATTCCGACCAGAAAGCCTTAGCCTACGGTAAAAAAACCTATTATGCTTTTTTGTTCTTTACTACCATTGCCACTTTATATCTTTTCTATCTATTTTTAGCCCACCGATTTGAATTTTCCTATGTTTATAGCTACAGCTCTTCTGATTTGCCTTTTTTCTATCTTTTATCCTCTTTATGGGCTGGGCAGGAAGGGACATTTTTGTTGTGGCTTTTTATCGGTGCAATTTTAGGTATTTTTCTTTTAAAAAATTCCGGAGAATACAAAGGGTATGCTCTGTTTTTCTATTTATTGGTGCAGATATTTTTGCTAATCCTTCTTTTAAAAAAGAGCCCCTTTGAACTTTTGCCTGAATTTCCTCAAGAGGGGAGAGGTTTGAATCCCTTGCTCAAGGATTTCTGGATGGTGATTCATCCTCCTTTGGTTTTTATCGGATATGCGGCTTTGGCTATTCCATTCTGTTTTGCTTTAGCCTCTTTAGTGAAGAACAATTACAAAGACTGGACCAAATATGCGTTGCCTTGGGGAGCTTTTGGCTGTTTTTTCTTAGGTGCAGGTATTTTTGTGGGGGGGTATTGGGCTTACAAAGTCTTAGGCTGGGGAGGTTATTGGGGTTGGGATCCAGTGGAAAATGCCTCTCTGATCCCCTGGCTTTTCTCTGTTGCTTTTCTTCATGGAGTGTTAGTAGAGAGAAGAGATGGGAGTCTGCCTAAGACCAATCTGTTTTTAGCCATCATAGCTTTTCTTTTGATAATCTATGGGACTTTCTTGACTCGATCAGGAGTTTTAGCTGACTTTTCGGTTCACTCCTTCACCGATTTGGGGATAAATCTTTATTTAGTCATCTGGATGGTTTTGTTCGTTTCAATCTCCTTAGGACTTTTATTATTTCGGGGAGGTTCTATTAAAGCCAATCCAGTTAATATGAATCTTTCTTCCCAAAGTTTTTTTGTTTTATTGGGGATAATATTTTTGTCAGTTAGCGGATTTCTAATCCTCTTTGGAACATCAGCTCCCTTAATCACCAAGCTTTTCGGACAGGCAGCTAAGGTGCATAATATCTATTATATTCGAACTAATCTGCCTTTAGCCATTTTCATTGCCTTGATTTTAGGCATCACCCCTTTACTTTTCTGGAAAAACTCTGACTGGCTGAAGATAAGAAAAAAAATTTATCTCCCCTTAGGTCTTTCAATTCTTTTTGGCATCATAGCATTTCTTTCTGGTGTGCGAAATTGGCTTTATCTGGTCTTAGCCTTAGTTTGCTTTGGGGCTTTCTTTTCCAATCTTTTGGTTTTCATTCAGAAAATCAAAGGTAAAATGATGACTTTAGGTGGTTATCTAACCCATCTTGGTTTTGGGATTTTACTTTTGGGGATATTATTTTCATCAGCATATAGCTCATCTATCAAAGTAAATCTTCCAAAAGAAGAAAAAAAACAGGCTTTTGGCTTCGAGCTTACTTATAAAGGCTCGAATAAAACCTTTGATGATGAGGGGAATTTTTTGATAATACAAGCCCAGAAGGGGAGTGAAAACTTTGTAGCTAAACCAAAATTTTATTACAGCGAATACAGTCGAGGGATAATGAGGTCACCTCACATTAAATATGGTCTTACAGATGATCTGTATTTGGCTCCCCTGGAGATAAAAGAAGGAGAGGAGGAATTTGAAATAGCCAAGGGGGACTTGGTGGAGGTTAAAGGATATAAATTGAAATTTATCAGTTTTGATATGAAGCCTCACCAAGCAGGGAGGAATGTGGCTGTGGGAGCAATCTTAGAGTTCGAAAAGGATGGGATAATAGAAACTGTCACACCATCTTTGATCATTGGAGATCAAGAGGGAAAAGAGCAAGTTGAAACGAAATTAAAAGATGGGACTTTGGTCTATTTAGAGAAGGTAGATGCCGATTCCAAAAGTGTTCTTCTAAGAATAGTAGGCACCGGGGAACAGGGGAAAGAGATTTTGATCTTAGAGGTAAGCAAAAAGCCTTTGATTTTATTGGTCTGGCTGGGGACGGTGATAATTATGGCGGGGGTTTTAATTACTACTCTAAGAAGAGCGAAAGAAATTAAAAGCCACAGGTAGGTCGAAACCCCTGCGGTTTCGACAAGCTCACTGCCCTGAGCGAAGTCGAAGGGTGGTTTCGACATAAGTCTGACACATAATACCGTCAGGAGTAGCTCCTGACGGAACAAGAATAAGGCAGCTAATGGCTCGCGCTCCAGGCGCCGGCGTAGCCGGTCGACTGCAGGCGCTTGGTAGATGGCGTAAATAATGCCTCACGACGGTTTACCGTCACGCTTTTCAATTGCCTTCCTCTTTTCTTCCGGAAGCTTCGCATAAAGCTGTTCAACATGCTTTAGATTGGAAATCATCTGCTCGGTGATGATGTTGACTAGTTTAAAAAGGCGAGTTGCGGTGTCAACGTCGTCCTTTAGATCGAGAGTGCCTGGATGCACCGCCTCATTGCCGATGACTCTCACTGAGTCCAACGCCTTTTGCACGAGTGGAAACAGCCCCTTCTTGACTAGGCTCGCAATGTCGTCATCAATGTTTTTCCCTTTCTCGCCCAGCGCCACACACAGCTTCTGAATTGCGAGTCGAAGCAGTGCCGCGGATCCTCGTGGCGAAAGAGTCAGTATTCTCCCCGCTTCCTCGTAGTCACTACGGACCTCGTTTGGAAGATCAGGATTAGCCCCTGGACCTTGCATTGGAGCCGGAAACACAAGCCGGTCATGCACCCAAACTGATATTTCTCCACAACTGAAGCACTCACTTAGATTGAGGTTATGTACATCGGTATAACCGTACTTTCCCTTGTCCTTCGTTTCCAGGAACACTAGACCCCGGAGGCATTTCTGGAAGTAGGCGATAAGGTGCTGTTTGGACTCCTCAGGGATGTCCTTTGAAGCACGAATGACCTCGATAACATCCGGACGAGGCACCCCAGGCGATCTCGAATCGCCGGTTTTAGCGGTGGCATGGAGGTCATACCAGGTTTGTGTCGTATAGGCGCCGCAATATGGGCAGTCGAATGCTACCTCGCTAATTGACGGTGAGACGCTTTTACTTGGCATAGCTATTCCTCAGCAGAAGATGTGGTAATTCGCGCCATCTAACTAAGGTTATATGGTTTCCGTCTAACACGCTTGGGGACGTAGAATTGCCGCATAAAACACGTCAACGTATTGAAACCTAAGTTCTGCGCACTGAATAATAAAGCACTGTCCACCATTTTTGTCAAGGGTAAAATGCTGTTTTTTCTATATAACTATAAATGATTGCCCTTTAATTGACTCACCTTGATCTGAGGGCGGTATATGATTTCTGTAGGGACAGACCTTTAGGTCTGTCAGGACAGGTTTAAAAACCTGTCCCTACAGGCACCGGTAGGTCGAAACCCCTGTGGTTTCGACATGATTCTATCTCTCTTTGATCTTGAAGCTGGTTAGAGTGACTTTATCGCTGTTAGCGTTTAAATCTCTGACCTTAATGGCTAAGATGTATTCTCCCGGGGAGATCGAAGAAGGGTTAATAGTTCCTACTTGCACCGTGGAGGTGGAATCGGATTCAAATACTTTAGGATCAAATACTAATTCCTCTTTTTTGCTCTGGAAGTTGATCAGCTCGTAAGCAACCGAATATTTGGATTTTTTGTCCTGACCTATCTTCAGCTCGTAGATCTCATAGTAAAAATTAACATTCTGAGTAGGGTAGAATATCTTGGTGGGCTGAGGCATCACTAAAAGATTATTTTTCACATATTTTTCTTCCTGCTCGGATTTCTTTCTAATAAAATTAGCTAATTCCACATCGGAGATGACCGGTCCTCTTTGCAGCTCGTATTCAGGCAACCAAAAGTCTTTTTTGTATATTCCAATCCTTTGGGAGCTCAAATCCCTGATTTCTATAGCCAAAGTGTATTTTCCCGGATAAAGCTTGTAGGATTTTTGGTCTATTAAAAGATGTCCCTTTTTTTGTTCCGGAGGGACCGATTTATACAAGGTGGCGCTATCTTTGAGCACCTCCTTCATATCCTGGTCGAAGAAAGCAATCCGTCTTAGATAGGAAATCTGGTTGGTATCCTTGTGTCCATATTCCATCCTATCCAGAGGTAGTGCAACGTTTACATCCACCAGGTAATTTTCCTTTCCGCTTCTAAATCGAACTAAATCTAAGGCATAGTCTAAAGCTTTTCCTCCGTAGTCGTGTTGATAGATCTCTTTTTGAGTTTCGGCTTTAACTTTTTCGGAGAAAAATTTCTGAAGTTCCTCAGTTCTGCCAAATATATCTGTATATGGGGTTAAGGTGTAATATCCGGTGAGATGTTGATCCTCGAATTGGAAGATTTTGAAATATTTGTTGTAGTGCCACACCTCCCCAAACATACTATAGAAGATCTCATCTTCCTGTGTACCGGTTTCCTCTTTATCCGGATCGGAGTTCATAAACGCTTTGAGGCTCATTCCCCAGCCCGGAGTGGATCTAAAGGCTAATTCCCTTTCCTTGGTTTGAGGGCTTATTCTGGATCTATCCCAATGGTGAAAGATCCTTAAGTCCCTTTCATCCGGCTCCCCATATATAAGATAAATTTGACCTCGGTCATCCCAGGGGCGGGAGCCAAAGGAGAAGCTGAAATTGGTCAGGACATAATCGAGGCGACGTTGGTGCTCTTCTTTAAATTCATTTTGTTCAGTTAAGGGAGTGGGGTCTTTTTTCTTCCAGAAGATCCGGAGCCATTCCTTTCTTTCCTTAGGGGAGAGCTTCAGATATTCATCTATCTCTTTGTCAGTGGCAACCGCTTTCAGACCATAATAGGTGATCTTCTCCTCTTTAGTCATCTCTTTAATATAAATATTGGTAGCGCAACCCCAGACAAGGAGAAAAATCAACCCTATTAAATTTAATCTTTTCATTTACTCCCCCTCAGGATCTCTTTTTAGCCGAGAAAAATGCCATTAGAGAAAGAATTTAACAACAATGGGCAAATGAAAGTTAACAATTCTGTCTCAGTCGCCAGCACCAAAAGGATTATGCCATCTCAATTCTCTCCATAATATTAACGGATTTTTTCATCGATTTGTTCAATTTTTTTATCGGGGAAAGGATGACCACCATTTGAGGAAAGAAATCGTAGGGCATGGCTTCAGCCATGCTTTTAAGTTATTACAATTTTCGGCAATTCTTTATTTCGCAGACCTAATGAAGATTGCGGAAAAGATTGACACAATTACCAGTGTTCGGACAGGGGTTGCACCCCTGTCCGGATAAGGGTCGGGGGTTCAACCCCCCACCCAACACAATATCGAATAAATAGTCAATAACCATAAGGTTTGCCCTACGAAAAACCTTAATCTCTTTTATGCTTAAGGGGATCCTGCCAAAAGGCTGAAACTATATCAATTTTTAAGAGAATAATCGAAAAAAGCTTGACAAATTTTTGTTTTGATTAGATTTTAAAAGCAATTTTTTAAAGAGTAAAGGACTTGGAAAAAGATTTGAAAAAGTGATTGATCCACATCAGCGCTGCAATTTCCAGAGATAGACTGGCAGTTACGGTGCCTGTCTTGTTCGTCTTTTATCAGTGAATTTCAAAAGAGGAAGAGTCAAAGGAGGGATATTCATCCTTGCAGTCATACTGTTAACGAACTCCCTCACAAAAGGCCAAGTATTAAGTGGGAGACTGGTTTTCTCATAAATGTCAAAGAAATCTTTTGTGAACTTATCCTTACTATCCAGAATAAGACAATAAGTTACGGATATACTTATAAATTCCGATTTAGTGCTTTTGTCTTTCGCAACAATGTCCCACTTTTGAGAAATTTCTACACGATTTTCAGCCTTAGTGGTAAAGTCTGCCTTACTTGAAATGTCAATAATTGCAGCTTTTGTTATTACATCCAAATTGATTTTCCCTGCAAAATTCTTTAGATAGATTTTTTGAAGCTCAATACCTGCTAATATTTTCCTGTAAAGCTCGGGTTTAATCTTTGTCACGATTTTCTCCTTTAAGCTGCCAGTGCATCAGTTAAGTCTTGAAAAGGGGCATACATTTTAAATTCAGGATGATATTCGAACTTAATCCTTGATAGTTTTGTTTCTATTTTACTAAAACACTCTTCGAACTTACTCTCTATGGCTGCAAGTGGTGTGTTATAGGAAAGAAGATAGACTATCTGTTGATTTAAGCTGACATTCTGTTTATGGGCGATGTCCACCAACTGACGATGAAGACTTGTTGGTATTCTGATCACAAATTTTCCGCTGAAAATCGATTCTGGTTCCGCTTCTGGTTCAGGTATCTGTATTCCATCCTTTAGATAATCTTGAAATAAATTCTCTTTGACTTTCTCTAAATTTGCGAGCGCTTCATTAATAGTCTCTCCGTCTGCACAAAAAGCTTTTGCTCCGAGTTGAGGGATACTTGCCAGATAACCCCCCCCATCCTCTTTCGAAATTTTCCTTATCTCTACTGGGTAATCTAGGCTGAGATAGTAACGAAGTCTTTTCCTCACTGTTCCTTCTCCTCTTTTATAGAGCCCATTTCGTAAAGATACTCAATGATCTTTAATAGTTCCTTCAAATAAATTGGCTTAACTTTTCTACCACTCTTAATTGGTATTGAGAGTTCGCCTTTAGGACCATAGTCATGTAAATGTTTAAGCAGAGGATCTCTAACTACAACATGTGAACCACTTTTGTGCTCCCATCTACCAGGGAAAAACTTGTTCAATACTGCAAATACCTCTTCCTTGGGTACTAGCTGCTTACCATGTTTCCATTTTTCTAATATCTTTTCTATTTTCGACATTTATTATCAAATCTTTAATGATAATACTATATACAGTATCATTTGTCAAGAAAAATTTTACATATAATGACATTTTCTTACAACTAGTTTCTAGATTGAACAAAGTTATTATTCGTCTTCAACTTATATTTTATAACAGCCTGTCCCCTAATGTTATATTTTTAAAACATCGAAAAAAGCTTGACAAATCTCTAATTTAATCAGATTATACCGACAATTTTTTAAAGAGAAAATGGCTGGGGAAAAGATTTGGAGAAAAGAATAATTCTAATTTTAACGATTTTCTTATTATCTTTTCTATCTTTCAACATTCAAGCAGATGAAAAAGAGCAAAAATTATCTGATTATCTGCCCATCATAGGAAAAGACACCATCTATCAGGTTAGTTCAGGTGAGGGGTTATATCAGATTGCACGAAAGTTTGATCTGTCCTATATGTCCATAGTTAATGCTAATCAAATCTCCAATCCTAACTTGATTTATGCCGGACAAAATCTTACCCTTCCTACCAGAATGATTCTCTCCAGAAAACTGGATAAAGGGATATTAATAAATCTTCCGGAATACAGACTCTATCTTTTCCAAGAAGACCAAAAGGTCAAAGTCTATCCTATATGCATTGGTCTTCCCACCTGGACTACTCCCACAGGTGAATTCACCATCACCCACAGGATAGAAAATCCCACCTGGTATATGCCTAAAGAGATAGCGGAAAAAGAAAAGGTTAAAAGGGAGATAATTCCTCCAGGTCCTCTAAATCCTTTGGGAGATTTCTGGATAGGAACTGATCTAAAAAGCACCGGGATCCACGGCACCAATCAACCTATGTCTATCGGCAGAGCTTTAAGCCATGGTTGTGTTAGACTTTATCCGGAGGATATAGAAATGTTATTTGAGGAAATTGAAATAGGAGTGAGAGGGGAGATAATCTATGAGCCGGTGAAATTAACAGTTTTCAAAGATAGTCTCTTTCTGGAGGTCCATCCCGATGCTTATGGGATAATGAATGATTATGAAAAGGAACTAAATAAAAAGTTGAAACTTTTGGACTTATTCTCTTCTTTTGATCAAGAAAAAGTTAAAATTGTTCTGCAAGAGAAAAGAGGAATTCCCGTATTTATAGGGAAGTTGGTTGAATAAAGATGAACTGAAGGGCTAAATTGTATTGACTAAAACAATTCTTTAAATTATATTTGAAAAGGTATGGGACTTTTAGCCCTTATCAGGTCCTCAGACAGCCAAAGAGTTATTCCTGTTTTTGATTTTGGGAATTTGGTAAGGATGACCAGAGATTGAAAGGAAGTTATTGCGCCTATAGCTCAACTGGACAGAGCATCGGACTTCGGATCCGAGGGTTGGGGGTTCGACTCCCTCTAGGCGCACTGACGGTTAACAGTAGACAGTTCACAGAAAACAGAGAGGGGAAGGGAAAGCTGTTTACCGTAAGCTGTATACAGTGAACCGGATACGTCCCCATCGTCTAGCCCGGTCTAGGACACCGCCCTTTCACGGCGGCGACACGAGTTCAAATCTCGTTGGGGACGCTTTTTTCATCCAAGAAAGAAAATGGGTCATGAGCCCCGTGCTTCTGACCTACGAGATTGTAAAAACGAAAGAGTCGATGGTAGGGGCTCGATTTATGGTTCGGCTAACTCACCATCCTGAGCCTGTCGAAGGATCGATCCCGCGGGTCGCATAAATGCGACCCCTACAGAGAATCTTTGCGAAGCATTCATACGAATATCCAAATCAAACATTCCCGATTGGGAAAGTCTCCAAAAAGGTGCTTGACAAGGTTGCATAAACGGATTATAAAGAATAATGCTGACAGAATGGATTTCTCAGAAACCGGGCTTTAAAGGTTGCGTCAGGAGCTTACTCTTCCCCGTACGGTGAATCCTGATGACTGACGTATTGAAGTGAATGTATCATATAAAAACGAGCAGTCTTTCTTTACAGATTTATACAGACTGCATAATCACTGTTAGACGGATGAAAAGAATATAAATACTTTCGTTGTGCTCTTAATGGCTGCTACTACAAAGGTGATGAACACGAACTATGAAAGAATTTACCTTAAAACAAGTCCTCGTTTTGGTGTTTGCCATTATTGCGGGCATCGCATTCGTTGAAACATCTTCGCCAATATGGTCATTGGATTTTTGGCGCGAGTTTTTGCTAAAGCTTTTGGTTTACGGGGCAGTATCAGAGTTCATAGTGATTGCTTTAAGTGAGTGGTTAGATAAACGTCATTGATCGACTTCGCACGCTCTACTCATGGTAGGTTCCGTACTCTAACTAATGAGTGCGTAAATGACCACCGTCTAACAACTCAATACAGCTGACGTTGCCCTGCGGGCAACGCAGCTGATTTCGAGTGTTGGGCGGCTGCTTCCAGAAGGTAGGTCAAGAGCCCTGTGCTCATGACACTATTCTGTAGGGGCTCGATTCATCGAGCCCGCGGGTCGCATAAATGCGACCCCTACTATTCATTTGTCAGGTGCGCAGGGCACCTGAGCTACGAGGCTGTGAAGGAGATGCCCAGGTGTGTTATACAGAAACCATATATCACTCCTTTTCAAGCGGCAAAGGGCTCTTAATGCGTTGCAATCACCGGGCTTACGGAAATTCCGGCCTTGGCGTATTATACTGCAACTTCGCAGGCCAAGGGTGTTATAGAGAAACCATATAATCATTGTTAGGCTTACTTTATAGAAAGGATGTGCAAATGAGAACAGTCATCTTCTACCAAAGAGTTCTCGTTACAATTGTATTTGTATGTCTGGTTTCATTCACCGCTTGCGACACACAGCCAATTGAAAAAAAACAAGTCAATGTCGTCTTTCGGTTTGATGATTGTTCAGCTAGAAGCTCGACGGACATGGAGCTAAGAATCATTGATGCCTTCCGCAAGAATGAAGCTTCCATAACCCTCGGAGTCATTCCCTTTGTCTGTGTTGGCGACGTGCATGATCCATCTCCCCAGGATATTGTCTCTCTTACCTCGATAAAAGGAGATATTCTAAAGACCGGATTTAAGGACGGTATATTGGATATAGCATTGCATGGCTATTCTCACCAGACAATTAGCGCTGAACAAATGACGGAATTCTCAGGCCTTGCTTACAATAGTCAGGTAGAAAGATTAGCCAAAGGGAAAAAGCTCCTTGAGGGCATGATAGACGCTCCTGTCACTACCTTTGTGCCACCGTGGAACAAATACGACTTAAACACGTTACGGGCTCTTGAAGGGCTTGGGTTTTCAACTCTTTCGGCGAGCAAGAATGGGGAGGCAACAGAAGATTCTAAGCTTATTTTTCTGCCAGCCTCATGCGATCTTTCTCGGCTTCGGGATGCAGTCAAAGCAGCAAGAACCTCTTCTGACACTCAACCTGTCATTGTTGTTTTGTTCCATGCGTTTGACTTTAAAGAGATTGATGAGAAGCGTGGTAGCATTACTTATCAAGAGTTTTTCGATCTATTGAATTGGCTTAAGTCCCAAGGAGACGTTCGTTTACTGTCAATCAGCCAAGCTGCTAAAGTAATTAATGACCTGAGTGCTAATCGCTTTCTGTTAAACAAGCGAAATCACGCGCTATCTAGCCTTCTGCCATCATCATTACGGGAGGAAGAATCTATAACGCTATATCAGGAATATCGGGAATCCCATGTTTTGCCAAAAACAGTCCTAAAGGTCGGTGGTTTCTATTTACTCATCGTTAGTCTTGGAACAGTCCTTTCTATTATAATGGCGCTTCTAGTGTTTCCGAGATCTGCATTTATTATGAACATTAGTACATTTGGAAGCATAGCACTATCAATAATTATACTCATCTATGCGTTTCATGATCTGCAGGTACATCTTAAGGGCATGATGGTCAGTGCTGGTGTCGTTGGAACTTCCATTGGATTATGTTTAAGTTTTTTATATATCAAAAAGAAAAAGCTTCGGGATCGGAATAGTATGGTCGAAAAAGATCAGGCCTAACAACAGCATCAACACGGACGCACATTTCGCTGCGCTTCATGTGCGCCGGTTATGCTGGCCGTTATACGGCTGCTTCCAGAAGGTAGGTCAGGAGCCTCGTGCTTCTGACTTACGAAATTGTAAAAACAAAAGGGTAGGGGCTCGATTTATGGTTCGGCTAACTCACCATCCTGAGCCTGTCGAAGGATCGATCCGGCGGGTCGCATAAATGCGACCCCTACAGAGAATCTTTGCGAAGCATTCATACGAATATCCAAATCAAACATTCCCGATTGGGAAAGTCCCCAAAAAAAGTGGTTGACAAGGTTGCATAAATGATTATGATATTATATATGAATATAAAGGATTTATCCGGAAGTCGGGCTACAAGAATCTATTCATTTGTTAGGTGGGCAGGGCACCTGACCTACGAGGCTGAAATGAGGGGAGTAGAGCGAAATCACAAGAAGAGACGGGATCTTCTTATACAGAAAGAAACAGTCTGCGTTTCCCGTTTTATACAGACTGCATAATCATTGTTAGGCATCATGAGAATGGCTCCATCATGATGGCGAATGTCAAAACATGGAGCCAGAAGGAGAATCGCTATGAGTCAATGTCGCTACTGCAACTCGAGTTCCTATGGGTCCTGCTCGTATAGCCCGAGCAAGAAACACGAGCATGTGTCCGATGAAGGCCACTGTGAGTTTTGTGGCTCATCTTCGTACGGAAGTTGCTCGTACAGTCCATCTGGTAAGCACCGTCATGGTCATGGAGGAAACAAGTGCATCTGGTGTGGATCAACATCAACAGGCAGCTGTTCCTACAGCCCACACGGTAAACACGAGAAGTGATTCACATGTGGGTGGCAGTCATCTGCCTGCCCTCCCACATCATAGGAGAATGAAATGCACACGGAAAAGTTTGTTCACGATGGGAAGTCATTTGAGATTCGAGTTATCTGCGATGGCGAGTCCGTTTACGTCAAAGTGTTTCAAGACAACCGGCCAGCCAATCGTTTCAGGTATTCGGCGACAATCGAAGTTATTCAGGATATGAATCAGATAACAGGCATCGACGCAGTAAAACATCTCATAGAGATCGCCAAGAAGGATGTCCAAGACGGACTGAAATGAATGCCGAACAAGGCGCTCCAGCGGACGGGCTACCGCCCGCCGCTGAGCTTTAACGTTATGCGGCTGCTTCCAGAAGGTAGGTCAAGAGCCCCGTGCTCTTGACCCTATTCATTTGTCAGGTGCGCAGGGTAGCTAACGTACGAGGTTGGATATTTACAGTGATAAGAAAACAATCGGACAGACCTAAAGGTCTGTCCCTACTCGATCAAGAAAAATGAGAAGCGAGGAAGAATTAAAGAGCCAACTTAACACAACAATAGAAAAATACCCACTAATCAAAGAATTTTTTGGTCAACAATTAGCAAGGCGTATAAGCCAAGAAGGCTGGTTAGAAAATCGCCTTATTCAAACCTTGCTCCTAGAAGATGGGCATTCGAATGACAGGGAATATTTGAATTCAATTAGTTCAATACTTGAAGAAATTGAAAAAAACAAAGAAAATTTTAATACATTAAAATCCAGACACTCTGGAGGAGGAGACTACAACCAGCAAATAAAAGACTTACTTGCTGAAATAAACGCATATACTTACTTAAAGAGAGACGGGTACAAAGATATAGAAGTAATAGAACCAAAACCGAAAAAACACTCTTCCCCAGATTTTAGAGCCAACAAAGATGGAGAGCAATATCTTTTCGAAGTCGAAAATATGCGTTCTCCTTATACTGTTCTTGATCCTTTAACAGACAAGCTTAAAGCAAAATATCTCCAAGAACCTTATTTATACAATAAAATGTTCTACCTAGAGTTATTAGCTCATGAAGAAGATAATAACAAGTTAGATATTGAAGATATTAATGAGTTGGCTAAACTGATACTCGAGAAAATCTGCGAAGAGATGAGAATCTGGAAAGAAAGCAGATTTAGACTACAGTATCGATATGGGAAAAAGAGCTGTCTTGATTGCAAAATTAGTGGTTCTTCTTTGGTCTTTCAATATTCCTTAAAAAATAAGCGAGTAGTCTGTGTCGACGAAGGGTATTGGCAAAAGCGCAAAGCTCTTTTAAAAGAAAAAATGCTGAGAAAAACTGAAGAGGCATCAAGACAGCTTCTTAAATATACCGAGCAAGAGGAATACAAAAAGGTAATATTGTTAAATTGGGAGCGTCCATGTTGCTGGGGCTTCACAAAAGAAGAATATAGCATAGAATTCCTTGAGGATATCATTGACGATATCAATCAAAGCAGAAACAGTGCCGACAAGAATCTATCAGTACGCTTATTACCAAAATATATCCCACTTTAAAATTGTAACTAAACAGACACATAGTATCCACCCTTGTATGCTATCTTGGATGAAAAAAGGAAGATTCCAGAAAGATAGTAGTAGGTCAGGAGGCCGTGCCTCTGAGATTACTCATTTCTCAGGTACGCAGGGCACCGGAGCTACGAGGCTTTCGAGCTGTTTATGAAAAAATAGATTAGCCGGTTTCCTGGATGCAGTTCTAATTACCAAAAAATTTAAATATATCTTGACATTTAAAAATAAAAGGCTATATAGGGCACAGCAAAGATTTTAAGTTAACGATTAAAATCTAAAGAAAGGAGTCTTAAGCTCAATTATTTAGTGGGTTAAGGGGGGGATAATTATTTTCAAAAGGTGTTGTATTTTTTTGAAAGGAGAATAAAAGTATGGCTAAAGGGACAGTAAAAAGGATAATGAGAGAAAGGGGATTTGGGTTCATCTTGGCTGAGGATGGGAGAGAGATATTCTTTCATCGCTCAGAACTTCAGAATGTGGATTTTGATAAATTAGAGGAAGGAGAACATCTGGAGTTCAGTGTTACTAAGGGGAATAAAGGTCCTCAGGCTGTAGGCATTAAAAAAACCAGCGAAGCGAGCGAATAGTAGGGATTAGTCTCTTTCTCATTTGCTCAAATTGAAACTTCAGAATGGAAAGATAAAATGAAGATTCTTTTAATAGCTCCTTCTTTGGACGAGGTGAGGAGTCGATTTTTGAGAATACCTCAGCTTACCTTAGGGGTTATCTCTGCTTTGACTCCGGCTGAGATAGAGGTGGATGTGGTTGAGGAAGAGATCGAGGAGGTCAATTTTGACAAATACTATGACCTGGTGGGAATCTCCTGTATGACCGCAGTCGCTCCCCGGGCTTACCAGCTCTCTTCTGTTTTCCGGAAAAAAGGTGCTAAGGTGGTTTTGGGAGGGATTCATCCCACAGTCCTGCCTGATGAAGCGATCGCCCATTGCGATTGTGTAGTTATCGGTGAGGCGGAAGGATGTTGGAGTGAGCTCTTAGACGATTTCAAACAGAACCGGCTAAAGAAGTTTTACCGATCTTTTAATTTTGACTTAGCTAAATTTCCCCTCCCCAAGCTGAACCACAATCACACCCCCTTTCATGTGACCCCTATCCTCACCACCAGAGGTTGTCCCTACAACTGCGAATTCTGTTCGGTTACGGATCTTTATGGAAAAAAGTTGAGACACCGAAAAGTTCAAGATATTGTGAAGGAAATTGCTACAAGAGGTAGCAAAAAATTCTTCTTTTTAGATGACAATATCATCGGAGATGTCAAATTTGCCAAGGAGTTATTCACCGCTCTTTCGGATTTGAGAATTCGCTGGGTGGGTCAGGCATCCATATCCTTGGCTAAGGACAGGACTTTGCTGGGGCTGGCGAAAAAATCTGGTTGTGCCGCTTTGTTTATCGGAATAGAGTCGGTTTCCTCTGATAATCTTAAGAGGCTCCGTAAAACTCCGGATAATGCTAAAGAATATAGCCAAGCTATCAAGATCGTTCAGGATTGGGGGATTTTGTTCCATGCCTCCTTAGTGTTCGGCTTTGACGATGATGACAAGAGCATATTCGAGAAGACCTTAGACTTTCTGAATAAAAACAGGATCGCCAGCGCCACTTTTAATATTTTAACCCCCTATCCGGGCACAGCTATCTTCGAGAGATTCAAGAAAGAAGGAAGGCTTTTAAGCCGGAACTGGCGGGACTATAACCACCGAACTGTGGTTTTTAGACCCAAGAATATGACCCCGGAAGAGCTGGCAAAGGGTTTCATCTGGACAGGAAGGAATTTTTATACCAAAGCTTCAATATTTACCAGATTTTTTCATAACTTTAATCATCCACTGCTCTATTTTTCTATTAACTGGGGGCATCGGAATTGTTATGAAAATGAAAAAGTAGAAAATTGCCTACCCCACAGCCCAATGGCTATATCTGAATCTGAGCCACCAGTTTTAGAATATTCTCAAAAAACGCCGAATCTTAGTCAGATCTGAGAAAAGTTCTAAGATCGTCCTGTTGGTGCATTTTTGAATATCCACGATTTGCAGGAATCCGGGAATCAAAAAAATTCGATTTGTGCCCAATTTGTGCCCAAAAATTTCCCCCGTTTTTTCAAAATCCAGATAGTTTGCCACGGATTGAAGACGATCCGGAGCCAAGTGGCTATACTGCTCAGTCATTTTGATGCTATGGTGTCCCAGTAGTTTCTGCGCTGTCCTGATATAAACTCCTTTCATCATCAGATGGGACGCATAGCTGTGCATCGGGAGCTGACTCTCTCTGAAAATCTCAAAAAGTCATTTTTCGGATTTAGTAATTTCCGGTCATACAACTGTTGACAATAATTTAAAAATACTCTATAATTGATGCGGCAATTAGCAAGGTGTGGCGTCGCATGACTATTGTGGAGCCAAAGAGAGTCTTCGACGGTACTGTCTTACCTGTATGATGAAGCGGTGGATATAAGAAGAACAAAGTGTTATGGATTTGAAAGGAGTATTTGATGAGGCCGGTGGCAAGATTTTTGAGTGACGAACTTATTGAGAGGATAATTTCAGAGGCGAGAGAGGTTCTTTGCAAATTAGGGGTGGAAATTCACAACCAGAATATTCTTTCCATGCTACAAGACCATGGGGCAAAAGTATTGATAGATCGACACCGTATTTTTCTTACAGATAAAATCGTAGACCGGGCATTAGAAACGGTTCCACGCTCCTTCAAACTATATGATGTTTGTGGCAAGGGAACCCATAATTTTTCAGAATATAATGTCTATTTCACGCCCGGTTCCGCGGCATTAAATATCTTAGACTATGACACTAAAAAGATTCGCAAGCCAACGACAACGGATTACATCAGGTATGCAAAGGTTGTAAGTCGGCTTAATCACATCGCCTCCCAGAGCACAGCATTCATACCGGCGGATGTCCCTGAAAAGATTTCAGATAGTTACCGGCTTTACTTAAGCCTTCTTTTTTGTGAAAAGCCTGTGGTCACCGGAGCGTTTAGTATTGAGGCATTTAATATTATGAAAGAGCTCCAAATTGCGGTCCGGGGAACAAAAGAAGAACTTGTTGCCAAACCCCTGGCCATATTCTCCTGCTGTCCCACTTCCCCCATAAAATGGAGTGATGTCACATCTCAAAATCTTGTCGACTGCGCTCGCTACTTTATCCCGGTAGAACTTGTATCTATGCCCTTGTCAGGATTTATGGCGCCCGTAACCATTGTGGGGACATTGGTGCAGCATACGGCTGAGACCTTAAGCGGCCTGACAATAAGTCAGCTTGCCAATCCCGGCACACCGGTGCTTTACGGCGGCTCACCTGCCATATTTGATGTCCGATATGAGACAACGCCAATGGGTGCGGTAGAGACACAGATGATAGACTGTGCCTATAACGAGATTGGAAAATATCTGGGCATACCCACCCAGAGTTATATATCATTAAGCGACTCGAAACAGCTGGATGCACAGTCAGGGCTTGAATCTTCAATGGGGGCAACCCTGGCCGCCCTATCCGGCATAAACAACATATCCGGACCTGGAATGCTTGATTTTGAAAGCTGCCAGAGCTTAGAAAAGCTGGTTTTAGATAATGAAATCTGCGGAATGGCCCTTCGTCTGATAAAAGGGATTGAGCCCAAAGAGGATTTTCCCTCACTTCCTCGATTCGAGGAACTTCTTTCAGAAAAACACCTGCTTATATCAAAACATACCCTTCGTTATCTTAAGGAAGAATTTTATTTTCCAGGGCCGGTAATCGATCGGGCAAGCAGAACCAGATGGCAAGAGGAAGGTAGTGTAACGCTTGGGGAAAGGGCACACCGTGAGGTGGAAACACTAATTAAAGATTACACCCCTTCAAAACTTCCAGATGATACAAAAAAGGAGTTGACCAAACTGATGGAGGAGGAGGCACGTGGTTATGGTATGGAGAGGCTACCTCAAATAACTTTATGAGAGAGATTATCGAGATTTCAGTCAATGAGGTAAAACCGGGAAGGGATGATATCTTAAAAACGCAGGGCATTCCTACAGGCAGAAAGCCCTCTGAAAAAGTAGAGATGCTTCTTCGGAAAGCCACAGAGCTTTTTATAGAATTTTCTCAGCCCAGAGGTATCCTCTCAGAAATATCCATTCCTCAGTTTTTAGTGGTGTATGGGGGTGAAGGATTAAATGAAAAGCCAACCCCGCTGGATAAAATATTCAGGAAAGCAGATAATCTGGCTCTCTTTGCCCTTACCATGGGCGAAAAGATTACAGAAAAAATTAACCAACTCTTCAAAGTCAATGAGTTTGCTCTGGGAAGTATGTTAGACTCGGCTGCTTCAGTTGCCAGCGACCAGGCAGCCGATTGGCTGGAGGGCATTTTTTTTAATCGGCTCTCAAAAAGAGGGGAAATCACTCCATCAACAGGGATATTAAGATATGGCCCAGGTTACTGTGGCTGGCATATAAGCGGACAGAAAAAACTATTTGAATTTCTTCATCCGGAAGATGTTGGGATTTTCCTTTTGGACAGTTTTCTGATGAAACCTTTGAAATCGATATCGGGTGTAATGGTTTTTGGAGAAAAAAAGATTCATATCTTTGAAGACTCATATCCGTTCTGCAGTAAATGTGAAACCCACTCTTGCCGAGATAGGATAAGAATGCTTCTTAAAGAATCGAGATCTAACCACAAGAAAGGTGCAATATAATGGATATCTTAAAGGAGATTTTGGGACGTTTACAGCAAGGTGATGATGAAATGGTATTGGTGCTTACCAGGCAGGCGATAGAACAGAAGATACCGCCAAAAGAGATACTGGATAAAGCCCTTATCGGGGGGATGAACATAATAGGTGAAAGGTACAAGGCTTGTGAAATATTTCTTCCCGAGGTTCTTTTGGCTGCAAAAGCCATGTATGCGGGGATGGATCTATTGAAACCGATGTTCATCCAAGAAGGGATACCAACCAGGGGGAAGGTAATCCTTGGTTCAGTTCAAGGTGATCTGCACGACATAGGGAAAAATCTGGTGGGGATCATGCTCCGAGGCGCAGGCTTCGAAGTTATGGACCTGGGCAACAATGTTCCACCGGAGAAATTTGTGGAGATGGCCCAAAAAGAAAATGCTCCGATTATAGGTATGTCTGCTCTTCTTACCACCACTATGCCAGTTATGAAAAGGACGGTGGAGCTTCTGAAAGAGGAGGGGGTGGGTGGCAGAATAAAAACAATAATCGGTGGAGCCCCGGTCACAGAAGAATTTGCACAACAGATAGGAGCGGATGCCTACGGTTATGATAGCACCCACGCAGTGGAGTGTGTAAAAAGGCTAATAAAAAAGGCTTAAGATGAAAAATCTGCTCAAACGGCTGAAAAATGGTGAGATACTCGTGGCTGATGGTGCCATGGGAACAATGCTTATGGATTTTGGTCTTAGACCGGGTGAGCCCCCAGAATTACTTAACCTTACCAATACCAAGGCTCTTGAAGAGATCGCAAGTCTTTATCTTGATGCCGGGGCAGATATAATTCAGACCAATACCTTTGGAGCTTCGCCCATAAAGCTTTCGTTTTATTCTCTCGAGGATAAGGCCGAGGAAATAAATAGAAATGCTGTCCTCGTAGTGAGAAAAGTTGTGAAAGATCGTGCCTACATCTCCGCCTCCTGCGGTCCCTCAGGGAAACTCTTAAAACCATATGGAGAGGTTGAGCCTGAAGAAATATACTGTTCTTTTGAAAGACAGATAAAATCACTCATCAGTGCCGGTGTGGACATCATATGCATAGAGACAATGACCGATTTGAAAGAGGCAACGCTGGCTATCAAAGCGGCAAAAACCATTTCACCCTCAACTCCTGTTATAGCCACAATGACCTTTGATCCCACACCCAAGGGTTTTTACACAGTAATGGGAGTGAACATAGAAGATGCGGCCCAAGGACTTGAAGAGGCAGGAGCCGATATCATAGGTTCGAACTGTGGTAATGGCATTGAGAATATGATAAAGATTAGCAAAGAGTTCAAGAAATTCAGCAGTCTTCCACTTATCATCCGATCTAACGCCGGTATTCCCCGAATGCAGGGCAATGAACCTATATATCCTGAGACCCCTGAGTTTATGGCAGAGAAAGCGAAAGAACTGGTCTCAATAGGTATATCAATTATCGGGGGCTGCTGTGGGACAACACCAGAGCATATAAAAGTCTTAAGAAAGATGGTTGATTCCATCCGTTAGAAAATCTATCCTAAGATTTTATCAAACTTTCGTTAATTTTCCCCTTTTCCTTGACCAGCCAGTTGACTTAGTTTTTTCAAAAATCATCTTTGTCTACATTATCCTGTCGGCTTCATGCTACCCTGCCCGGACTTCCACAATTCTGCCCACTGGTTAATTCCTCTAACCCGAGAATGATTGGATTTTTCAATCATCTTAGGGCAACTTTAACTTTTTTGATCTTTTTACAAGTTTTACCTCAAATTTTTTCTTTTTCCCGTTTTCTCCATCATTTTTGCAATTGACTTAATAATCTCCCAACATTATATTTAAGAAAGGGCAGTCTGGAGAAATTGAACACAAAAGGCAATGAACGTCAGATTGACCGAGACAGATTCCTATTGCTCATAGGGCTCCTATACTGATACACCTTGCCCTGGGACACTCCTGTAAAATGGCGATAACATCTATTATCCCGGGACAGATGGTCAGCTTTGTTGAAATTTCATAGCCCAAAAGCAGAAGGGCGTTGATTTCAGACTTTACCAAGGGTTCACAGAAATGATGGGTGAAACGATCTCTCATTACAAAATCTTAGAGAAGTTAGGTGAGGGGGGGATGGCAGTAGTTTACAAGGCTCTGGATGTCAGGCTCAAAAGGACTATAGCTTTAAAGTTTTTGGCGAAACACCTAACCGCTGATGCAGAAGCAAAAGAAAGATTCATTCAGGAGGCTCAAGCCGCTTCAGCTATGAATCACATTAATATCGCCACTATATATGAGATCGACGAAATTCAAGGTGAATGTTTCATCTGTATGGAATATATAGAGGGGAAATCACTTAAACAAATCATCCAGGAAAAACCTTTATCTTTAAAAGAGTTTTTCAAGTTTGCCATCCAGATCACAGAGGGTTTGAATGCGGCCCACAAGAAGGGGATAATCCATCGGGATATCAAGTCTGAAAATATTATGATCACCAAGGATAGGATTGCCAAAATAACCGATTTTGGATTAGCCAAACTGAGGGATGCGGTCACGTTATCAGAAAACGGAACAGTTTTAGGAACTTTAGAATATATGTCTCCGGAACAGGTGCAGGGGTTATCTTTAGATTTTCGCTCCGACATTTTCTCCTTAGGAGTAGTTATGTATGAAATGATAACCGGGCAAATGCCATTCAAAGGGGACCACCAGGCCGCTTTGATCTACTCTATTTTACTCGAAACCCCTGAGCCTTTAGCCAGATACATACCCAAAATATCGGATGAACTCCAAAAAATTATTGACAAAGCTTTACAAAAGGAGATCCAGACTCGATATCAAAAAACCGATGAGCTTTTGGCAGACTTAAAAAGGTTACAAAAAGATGAAGACCTGTGGTATAAGGATAAGATTAAAAAAATACCAGAGCAAAGGCCAACTGTAGCTGTTATGTATCTGGAGAATCTGAGCGGAAGAAGGGAAGAGGATTATTTTGTGGCCGGAATGACCGAGGACATAATCACCGATTTATGCAGCATTCAGGGGATAAAGGTTTTATCCCGATCCGATGTCCTTCCCTTCAGAGGTAAGCGTGTCAATATAAAGGAAATTGGCAAAAAGCTATCGGTGGACTATGTTCTGGAGGGATCAGTAAGAAAAGCTGATGATAAACTGCGTATCAATGCCCAGCTTATAAAAACAGCCGATGGATTCCATGTCTGGGCAGGGCGATTCGACCAGGAGTTGAGGAATGTATTTGACCTGCAGGCAGAAGTCGCCCGCAAAATCGCCCAGTCACTTGAAGTGAAGCTCCACCCCAATGAGATCATTAATATAGAAAAAAAGCCTACCTCTTCCATTCAAGCCTATGACTATTATCTCCAGGGGAGGGACTACTACTGGAAGCTGGGCAAAAAGGATATCGAGTTCGCCATAAAATTGTATGAAAAAGCTCTGGAGATCGACCCGGATTATGCTTTAGCTTATGCTGGCTTAGCCGATGCCTTCGTCTACAAGTATGAAGCCTATTACGATCGTTCCCTTTTGATATTGGATGAAGCTGAAAGGACGAGCCAAAAAGCCCTAAGCTTAGACCCAGCCTTACCTGAAGCCCACCGTTCTTTAGGTCGGGTCTATATGTTTAAAAAGATGACGGAGGATGCTATCGAAGAGTTTAAAAAAGCGATAGAGCTAAGACCGAATTGTTATGAGGCTTGTCGGGCCTTAGGCTGGCTTTTTGAGGAAGCCAGAAACTATGATGAGGCGATAAAATGGGCTCAAAAAGTCTTAGAGATAAGACCGGTGGATAAAGAAGCGTTCCTTCTGATGGGAATAGCCTACTATGATCAACAGCTTTATGATTCGGCTTTAGAA
>Ga0315291_10000257_pt1 | contig 67785 bp, 56 predicted proteins | sample YL17G12_20_MG_FD_203070 | JGI IMG/M metagenome (GOLD analysis project Ga0315291, IMG submission 203070) | Sediment microbial communities from Yellowstone Lake, YNP, Wyoming, USA - YL17G12_20 | ecosystem: Environmental > Aquatic > Freshwater > Lake > Sediment | place: USA: Wyoming | collected... | reverse complement strand
GAGGGGCGCAGCCACTCTGCGTTGTTATCTATCCCCCAAGATTGGGGGATCCAGGGGGTTGAAAAGGCCACTTGCCTGACCATGGCACCGTTTGACATAATGCGGCTGTTCGAATGTGAGAGGGTGTAGGGAGGCTCAGGATTATGGAAAACAAGTCTTCAGTACTGCTGCCGCCGGTTAGCCAGATCGGCCTGGTGGTCCGGGACCTGGAGAAGACGGCGGCCTTCTACCACTCGGCGTTCGGCATTGGCCCGTTCTCGATGATGCCCGAGGTGAAGTTCGATGGCGTCATCCTGCGGGGCCAGCCCACGAACTCGAAGGTCAAGTTGGCCTTTGCTGAGTCCGGTCCTCTGCAGATCGAGCTGATCCAGCCTCTGGAGGGAGAGAACATCTACACCGAGTTCCTCCGGGCGGGCAATGAAGGGTTGCACCACCTGGGTTTCGAGGTGGATGATTTTGACAGTGTGCTGGCCAAGTTCAAGCACCAGGGAATCGAACCGGTATTCTGGCACCACATGGGCTGGATGGCTTTCGCCTATATGGACACAGCCAGGGTCGGTGGTGTTGTCGTAGAGTTGCTCTGGTACAAGAAGCAAGGATGAGTGACGGGAAGGGCCTGAGGCCCAGGGGCGAGAAGGTAGTCAATACCGTCTGCGCCAGCCACTGCGGCGGCGCTTGCCTCCTGAGGGTCCATGTCAAGGACGGCGTCATCACCCGCATAGAGACGGATGACGGCAAGGAGCCGCAGCTTCGCGGCTGCCTCAGAGGGCGTGCCTATCGCCAAAGGGTCTATGCTCCGGACCGCCTGCTGTATCCCCTGAAGAGGGTGGGCAGCCGGGGCGAAGGGAAGTTCGAGCGCATTTCCTGGGACGAAGCCCTGGACAAGACGGCGGGCGAACTGAAGAGGGTGAGGGACATCCACGGACCGGCCTCCATCATGCTGGCGCAGATGACCGGTGACGTCTGCACCCTGAACAACTTCGGGGCCATGGAGAGGCTCCTCAACATGGCCGGCGGCTACACTTCGCCTTGGGGCATCACATCCTTCCACGCCGGCGTCTATGCCTCGCTGGTCACCTACGGTACGTATTTCTGCAGCAATACCCGCGACGATCTGGTGAACTCCAAGCTGATCATCATGTGGGGCTGGAACCCGGCCGATGCCATCAACGGCACCAACACCTGCTACTATCTGGCCAGGGCGAAGGAATCAGGAGCCAGGATCGTCTACATCGACCCGCGCTTTACAGACAGTGCGGCGACCTTCTCCAACCAGTGGATACCCATCAGGCCAGGGACCGACACCGCCATGCTGCTGGCCATGGCCTATGTCATGATCAAAGGGAGGCTGCACAACCAGGCTTTTCTAGACAAGTACACCCTTGGCTTCGACAAGTTCAGGGACTACGTTCTGGGTCATTCAGACGGCGTTCCCAAGACGCCGGAATGGGCCTCCGCCATCACCGGCGTGCCGGCGGCCACTATCCTGCACCTGGCACAGGACTACGCCGTGGTCAAGCCGGCGGCACTGATGGCCGGCATTTCTCCCGGGCGCACAGCCAACGGAGAGCAGTACCATCGGGCGGCCATCACCCTGGCGGCCATGACCGGCAACGTCGGGGTTCACGGTGGCGACGCGGGAGCCAGGGCCTGGGAATCGATAATGGGCGGCTTCCCCTATCCCATGAATCCCATGATCAGCGCCATCGAGCGCGCTCCCAATCCGGTGGAGAAGGCCTATCCCCGGAAGCCGGGACCGTTCTCCTACCGGGAGCCCAGGATACACTTCTCCAAGCTGGCCGATGCCATCCTCAAGGGCAAAGCCGGTGGTTACCATGCCGATTTCAAGGCGCTGGTGGTGGCCCAGTGCAACTACCTGGTCCAGTTCCCCAACAGCAACAAGATCGCCGAAGCCCTGCGGTCGCTGGAGTTCGTCGTCGTTGAGGAACAATTCATGACGCCGACGGCCAAGTTCGCGGACATTATTCTGCCGGTGGCCACCTTCTTGGAGAGGAACGACGTCACGTACGGCGTGGGTTCGGCCTACATCGGCTCTGTGAACAAGGTGATCGAACCCCGAGGGGAGTCCAAACCGCCCTGGCGGATTGCCGCCGAGCTGGCCAAGCGGATGGGAATCGATGGCTACATCACCAAGAGCGAAGAGGAGATTCTGGAAGAGAGAGCCATGGCCAACGGGGTCTATGACTACCACCGGTTCAAGAAGAAGGGCGTCTACCGGCTGAAGATGCTGGTGCCCTATGTGGCCTTCAAGGCCAATATCGACGATCCGGCCAAGAATCCCTTCACCACGCCTTCGGGTAAGATCGAGATCTACTCCCAGCAATGGGCTGATCTGGGAATCCCCGGCCTGACGCCGATCCCGCAGTATTTCGAGTGCAAGGAAGGCCCCAACGACCCGCTGGCCAGGAAGTACCCGCTTCAGCTCATCACCAGCCACCTCAAGAGGCGCGCCCTCAGCCAGTTCGAGAACATCCCCTGGCTCAAAGAACTCCAGCCTCACGCCGTCATGATCAACGTCGCCGATGCCCGGGTGCGCGGCATCAAGGATGGCGACATGGTCCGGGTATTCAACGACCGGGGCACGATCGATATCCGAGCCCAGGTCACCGAGCGCATAATGCCGGGGGTGGTGGATGTCCCGCATGGCGCCTGGTATTCGCCGGACGGCAAGGGGGTGGACCGGGCTGGATGCGCCAATACCCTCACCAGTGAGGAGTACTCCCCCGGCGGCTCCTTCACCTTCAACACGGCCCTGGTGGAAGTGGCGAAGGCGGGCTAGGGCGCCTGCTCTTTCAGCCTCGCAACCTCGCTTCTCTTGACTCTATGTCAGACCCAGCCGTATGATGCGCAAAGCCACTGTGGCAGAGCAGAAGGCAATGTGCGACGTAAGCACAACTGAAGGAAAGTGAAGGGGTGGTGTCCATGACAGACGAGGAACTGAGAAAGCAATCATGGGACTTCTTCCAGATGCAGGCCGGTCAGCGGCTGACCACGTTCAATTTCTATGTTGCTATCTCTTCTCTGTTGTCCGCGGGGTTGGCTGCGAGCTTCAAGGGTGATATTGACCTCCCCCATCTTGGTATAGCTTTTGGGCTTCTGCTGCTTCTATTTTCCTTCATTTTCTGGAAGCTTGACCAGAGGAATCGCGACCTAATAACAAGCGCAGAGCAGTCCCTCAAGTTATTTGAAGCCAAGGCATCATTGGAAGACGTTGCGGGGATACCTCATGTCGCCAAGAGATTCACACGTGAGGAATTCGATACCAACAAGGAGAAGAGCCAGCGCTCATGGTTCTTCTGGCGCAACCACTACAGATACTCTGAGTGCCTGATGGCAGTGTTCATGATCTTCGGGACCGTTGGCTTGGTTGGCCTCATCTGTTCCGTGGTCAGGTTGGTCTGGTGATCATAGTCCGCGAAAGTCCCGATTGGTGGGCTGTAGCCCACCATCCTACATCTGGATTCCCGCTTCCGCGGGAATGACAGCATGTCGGGGCGTGCAGAGGGGCGAAGCCCCTCTGCCCTTCTCTATGTCCCCCAAGAGTGGAGGACAGGGGGGTTGAAGTCACTCGGCCGAGTGTGAATAATCTCAGTAGGCGAAACAGAGGGCAGATACAAGTCCATTAATGCTGGGATTGCCAGGGTCTGCTGTCCCCACAAGTCACAGTTTCCTCACAGACGCGGGTCGGTTGCCCGTTTCGCCGACAAATATCTATGTGCCAAGGAGGTGGAGTACGGTGAGAAGACTGGTACGTGTTTCCTTCATAGTGGTTATGATGTTGAGCCTGCTTCTCGCCGTGTCCTGTGCAAAGGAGAACAATACCAACAACAACGACGACCAGGATGGCGTGCGTGACGAGCAGCCGGTCGCCACCGAGTCGATGATCATCGACCACCGGCATACCGATCTCAAGGACGTACCGCTGGAGTGGATAGACCAAGCCAAGACCGACCTACATATCGCCTATGGCCACACCTCTCATGGCAGCCAGATCACCACCGGCATGACGGGGCTGGTGAGCTTCGCCAATGCACCCAACGGCGGATCGACATATGCCTGGAACAACGGCGGCACAGGCGGCGCTCTGGATCTTCGCGATACCCCGTTCTCCGGGGCCTCGGACCTTGGCAACCCGAACCGGACGGCGTGGGCCACCGCCACTCGCACCTACCTCAACGCCCACTCTGACGTGAACGTGATCATGTGGTCCTGGTGCGGGCAGGCCGACGGCACGGAGTCCGATATCAACACCTACCTGGACTTGATGAGCGGGCTGGAGAGGGACTACCCCAACGTCAAATTCGTGTACATGACTGGCCACACCAATGGCTCGGGACTCACCGGTAACCTCCATCTCAGGAACCAGCAGATCCGGGACTACTGCAACGCCAACAAGAAGATACTGTTCGACTTCGAAGACATCGAGAGCTACGACCCCGATGGCAAGTACTTCGGGGACAAGAATGTGACCGATAGCTGCGCCTATTCCGGGGGTAACTGGGCCACCGAGTGGCAGAGTAGCCACACCCTGGGCGTTGACTGGTATCAGTGTTCTTCCGCCCACAGCGAGCCCTTGAATGCCAACCTCAAGGCCTACGCCGCCTGGTGGCTGTGGGCGAGGTTGGTGGGGTGGGATGGGGGCGCGTAGAGACTGGATTCCCGCATCATCCATCGGCGCGTGCAGAGGGGCGAACCCCCTCTGCGTTTTTCTAACCCCGAGAGTGGTGGCCAGGAGGTTGACAGAGCCTAGCCAGGCGCACCATCGCCCGCCTCTCTTGACTCTGCATCAGACCCGGTCTTATGATTCGCACTGTCTCTGCGGCGACATAGGGACGGACACTCAGATCCAAGGGGCTGTGCATGTGGCTATTAACGGAAAGAGTCCTGACGGATTCCATTGAGATTGACGCCGCCCCCGGCAGGCTCTGGGAGTTCTTCACCGATCTGGAGAAGAACTACAAGGCCTGGCATCCGGGTGATCATGTGGTGTGTCGATGGATAAAAGGGAAGCCGCATGAGGTGGGCTCGATTGTGTATGCCGAAGAAGTGCTGGCTGGGAGGCTGTGCAAGATCAGCATGCTCTGCACCAAGATTGAGACGAACAAGAGGATTGAATACAAGACACTGTTTCCTCTATCGTTGTTTCATCCCAGGAGCATGTACCTCCTTGAGGAGAAAGGACAGAGGACTGTCTTCACAGCCATCAACTTCTTCAGGGTCCCAAAGCTGTTCAAGCGCAGGGTCGAGACTCTCATCGAGGCCACTGAAAAGCACGTGAAAGAAGAAGGACAGAACCTGAAGAGACTGCTGGAGATCAAGAACGGTTGATGTGCTCCCCTGACTATGGACAACTGGCAGAGGCAGCTTAAATTCGATCCCATTGCCCCGCTCCTCTCTTCCGGGAACGAGGCGCTTCGATACTTCACCAGACGTGATCTGCTTGGGGACCCGGTCGGCCCGGTCAGCCGTCTCTGGGAGTTGCCGGAATCCCAGAGAATCCTCAGAAAGCAGCTGGCCGACGGTTCCTGGCCGCGTTCCGGTGGGGAGAAGCATCCCGCCATCAACTACCATCTCATCGAAACGTGGCGGCACTTCCGGTTCCTGGTGGAGCAGTACAGCTTCACCCGGGAGCATCATCAGGCGCGTAAGGCGGCGGAGTTCCTCTTCTCCTGCCAAACCGAAGAGGGTGACATCCGCGGCATCCTGGCCAATCAGTATGCCACCTACTACACCGGCGCTATCATGTCGCTGCTCATCCAGGCTGGATATGCCGGCGATCCGCGTATCGAGAAGGGATTCGAGTGGCTGCTGGCCATGCGGCAGGATGACGGAGGGTGGTCGATCCCCATCATCACTCACAAGTTTGACCGGGCCACGCAGTACCGCCTGACCAGCCAGTACGCCGAACCGGTGCAGCCCGACCGGTCGAAGCCCTTCTCCCACAATTGGACCGGCATGGTGCTGCGGTCCTTCGCCGTTCACCCGAAGCACCGGAAATCCGAACCGGCGAAGGCGGCGGCTAGTCTGCTGGCGTCCAGATTCTTCCAGCCGGACCGCTACACGTCCTATCGGGCGGCCAGCTACTGGGTGAGGTTCGACTATCCCTTCTGGTGGAACAACCTGGTGGCGGCACTGGACTCAGTCTCCTTGATCGGCCTAACAAAGGAAGATGAGCGCGTCGGCAAGGCGCTGGACTGGTTGATCGACCACCAGGAAGCGGATGCCTTGTGGAGGGTGTCCTACGCCGGGCCCAACGTGCGGGAAACCGAGACCGCAAAGAGGCGGGACACGAGGCTGTGGGTGAGCCTGGCCATATGTCGGGTGCTCAAGAGGTTGTACGGGCAAAGTGCAGGCGGGTAGAGCGAAGCGAAACCCGCCCTGGAAGTGTCCTGCCTCTGGATTCCCGCCTCCGCGGGAATGACAAGATTCGGGGCGTGCAGAGGGGCTTCGCCCCTCTGCGTTTCTTTTATCCCCCAATCCGCCAGAGGCGGACGCCTCAGGAGGAGTGGGGGCAAGGGGGTTGAAGAGACTCCATCATGGGTTTCCTTGTATAATACTTCCGCAGTGCAGGTAATGAGAGAAACCCCTAGATGAACTTCATACCTCTCGAGAGACTGATAAGCGACTACGGCGTCACTGTCGTCTACTGCATCCTTTTCGCCATCATCTTCGCGGAGTCCGGCCTGTTCTTTGGGTTCTTCCTGCCAGGCGACAGCCTGCTGCTCACTGCCGGCCTGCTCGCCTACAAGGGTGTAGAGGTGAACGGGGAACAACTGAAGCTCAGTCTATTCGTGCTGATGCCGCTGCTCTTCGTGGCGGCAGTGCTGGGGGACAACGTGGGCTATTGGTTTGGGCGAAAGGTCGGGCCGCCGCTCTTCAGACGGCCGCAGTCGCTCCTCTTCCGGCCCAAGAACCTGCAGGCGGCCAAGAACTTCTACGACAAGCATGGCGGCAAGACTATCACGATTGCCCGGTTCACGCCCTTCATACGCACCTTCGTACCCATCGTGGCCGGCGCAGTCGGCATGGAATGGCGGCGCTTCACCTTTTTCAACCTGTTTGGCGGCCTGCTCTGGGCGGTCGGAGTGACGTTGGCGGGCTATCTGCTGGCTGATGCCATTCCAGCCAATGTGCTCGACGCGTATTTCCTCGTCATTGTCTTCGCTGTCATCATTGTGTCGATGATGCCTGCCCTTATCCACCTCTGGAGATCGGAGCGGCACGAGATCTTCGCCTTGATCAAGACGAAAATCTTGAGAAGGCCGGCTGACAGGAAGGACGAGCCGGAACCCAAGAAGGACGAACCCGCGGCCTAGAAAACGGGAGGCCACAGTCACCCAGCCACGCAAAGGAAAGACAGTGACCAGCGTGACCACCATCATTGCCGTTCTTGCTGCTGTTGTGATGGCGCTTGGGCTGATGGCGCTGGCCAGGTTCGTGGCCAAGCTCCGCAGCGCCGATCCCACGATGTGGGAGGGGGCCATCCGCAAGTTTGAGAAGGCAGATCGCCCCAGCCCACCACCCGGGGGCGTCATCGTTTTCACCGGTAGCTCCAGCATCCGCTACTGGAAATCGCTCAAGGAGGACATGACTCCCTTGCCGGTGGTGAATCGCGGTTTTGGCGGGTCGCAGATCCACCAGGTGACCCACCATGCCGATCGCATTGTGCTTCCCTACCAGCCGAGGGCCGTAGTCTTCTATGCGGGCGAAAACGACATGGCGGGGCTCTACCTGTCCAGGAAGAAGAGCCCGTCTGAAATCCGTGATGCCTACCAGGGGTTCTGCCAGAAGGTTCATGCGGCGCTGCCGGAGGTGCCGATCTACTACATCTCCACCAAGCCGCCCAAGAGACGGTTGAGGCTGTGGCCGGCTATGCAGGAGGCCAACCAGTTGGTGAGACTGTACTGTGCCTCCGACAAACGGCTTCACTACATTGACATCGTCCCGGCCATGCTGGATGCGGAAGGAAAGCCCAGGCGCGACGTGTTCAAATGGGACGGGATTCACCTGAACGAGAAGGGATATGCCATCTGGAAGTCTATTGTCAGGCCCATCCTGGCGGAAGCGTTTCTGAGGAGCGGGGAGTGAAACCGGAGCCCAGTCTTTTGGTGGCTTCGACTCAGGCTGTTCGAGAGGAGACTTCGGTCTGCAAATGATTGAGGGGCAGGCGTTTGGCACCTGCCCCTCGATGTTTCTGTGCAGCGACGACTAGATCCTCCGGGCTAGCTCTGATCCTTCGTGTATGGCTTCCAAAGCCTTGCGGGCCTTCTTGGCATCTCCGATAACGTGGACCTCGGGCACCTTGCCCTTGAGCTTCTCGCTCAGATCGTCCACGGACGTACAGCCGCAGGCCATGACGATGAAGTCCATGCCGCCGAGTTTCACTTCTTGTCCGTCCTTGGTGTAGATCACGCCGTCTTCCAGAATCTCCTTGACCGGCGTCGAGGTTATCCACTTCACGCCCTTCTCTCTCAGTCTGGGTATGAGCAGCATCCTCGTTTGGGGTATTTCGTCCAGGCCGATATCCTGCAGCATCTCGATGATCGTGACGTGGTTGCTTCCGGTGGTCTGATCGAGGCCTTCGCTGGCCAGCCAGTCGGCCACCTCGCAGCCCACCATGCCGCCCCCGATGACCAGCACGTTGCCTCGCCCGATGCCCACCTTCCCGGATAGGACATCGTTAGCGCAGACCACCTTCTTCCCGTTCACACCGGGTATAGGCGGGATGAGGGGTTTGCCGCCGGTGGCCACGATGACCACATCCGGCTTGAACTTCTCGATCGCCTCGGGCGTGCCTTCTTTGTTGAGCTCAACCTTGACCTTGTTCTTCTTCAACTGGGTGGAGAGATAGATCACCCACTTGCTGATGTCCTGCTTGGTGGGTGGAATGGGAGCTAGACAGAGTTGCCCGCCCAGCTTGTGGGCCTTCTCCCACAGCGTCACGTCATGGCCGCGCATGGCAGCAACGCGGGCCGCCTCCATGCCGCCCGGCCCGCCGCCCACCACCAGCACTTTCTTCGGCTTGGCCGCCTTGGTGATGGCCAGTTCTTTCTCCCGGCCCACCGTGGGGTTGATGACGCAGGTGAAGGATTCGAACGTGAGCCCCATGCGGAGGCATCCCTGCCCGCAACTGGTGCACGGGGCGATGTCCTCAAAGTGGCCCGCCTTGGCCTTGTTGGGTAGCTCGGGATCGGCAATGAGCGCCCGCCCCATGACTATGGCATCGGCGTAGCCTTTGACCAGGATGTCATCGGCGAACCGGGGATCGGTGATCTTGCCCACCACCAGAACCGGCGCCTTCGTGATCTTCTTGATGGCGGCCGCCTCTGGCACATTCGAGCCCGGCGGCATCCCCATGCAGGGCAGGACTCTGAAGGTGTAATCCGGGTCCACTCCGCCGGAGATCTCGAAGGCATCAACGCCGGCTTCCTCAAGCTTGGGCACCATGTAACAGGTATCCAGGATGCCCGTACCTCCGGCAACGTGCTCGTCGCCCGATATGCGCAGGATGATGGGGAAGTCCTTCCCCGCTTTCCTCTTGATGTTGTCCACCACTTCCAGAACGAACTTCAAACGGCCGTCTATCGAGCCGCCGTATTCGTCGGTGCGCTGGTTGCGCAGGGGCGACAGGAATGAACCGCAAAGCATGTAGCGGTGGGCGGCATGGAGTTCCATGCAATCACTGCCGGCTTCCCGGGCCCGCCGGGCCGCATCGCCGTACTGCTCAATGATCTTCTTGATCTCCTCCAGCGTCAGCTCGCGGGCCACCTGCCCGTGCCTCTTGCTCAAAACCGGAGAAGGCGCCACCGGCTGCACCCCGCTTATCCAGCCAAAGGACTCCGGGCCGGGGTGGCTGATCTGCGGCGCTACCTTGGCGCCGAGAGCGTGCATGGCATCCACCCACCTCTTGAAGCTGGGGATGAGGCTGTCGTCCCACAGTCCGACGCTTTGCACGATGTAAGGATGGGCCTTGTCGATGACCACTGTCTCGAATATGAGCAGCCCCGCCCCGCCCTTGGCCCGCTCTCCCCAGTAGTCGATCATCTTGTCGGCCACCGTGCCGTCGTTCGGGGCCCAGGTGGTCGTCATCGGAGACATGATGATGCGGTTCTTCAGTTCCATGGAGCCGATCTTGACGGGAGTGAAGAGCTTCTTCAAGTGCGATGTCATTGGTTTTTCTCCCCCTTATTAGTCACTCAGGGCCCGCTGGCCCGGATCGTGACTTCAGTCTGGCCGCAACTCGTTCGGGCTGAGAGTCTGCTGCGAAGCAGTGCCGCATCGAGTCGCTGGCGTATCGACTATTCTAGGAGCACCGGCGATGGGGTGTCAAACCAGACTATTGTGCCAGGACAGTGAGGCCAAGTGATCCGCGTCTGGGGGTGGCAACAGCAGCCCAGCCTGAAAAAAACCGCAAGTGCGTCAGTGGGTTCGTCTGGCTCCACCCAACAGATCAGGTCCGGAGACCTGACACTCACGGATAGGTATTCCCGCGCAGGCGGGAATGACAAGGGAGGGCGGTTTGGTGGGCACAGCCCAACCTACGGACTCGCGGGCCTTACTAGGCAGGTTTGAAACCAGCCTCTACGCAGGTGGCCGCAGGGTGTCCTCCCCAGGGCGAACACGAGGTTCTCTCCTACGATGCCACAGATTCGACCACGGGGCGTGCAGAGGGGCTGCGCCCCTCTGCGTTTCTTCCATCCCCCAAGACTGGGGGTCAGGGGGTTCAAGTCGAACATCGAGATTCCCTCTAGACCTGATCTTCTCCAACGTGTGACTTGCGCATTGATGCCTGAGGGCAGGACTGTCCTAACGGCCAGCAATATGAAGTTGACAATCAGCCCAACAATCCATAGGATCATTGTCCAGTATCGGGGAGGGACTCAATGACGTTTGGGCAGCGGGTGCGAGAACTCAGACAAGCCAAAGGCCTGACTCAAAGGGACTTGGCGAAGAAGGCCGGCATCAGCTACGCCTACGTCAGCAAGCTGGAGACCAGTTCCATGTCCCCGCCGAGGCACAAGGTGATTCACACCCTGGCCAAGATACTCGGTGCCACCGACAGGGAGACCGACGAGCTCTTCGGCCTGGCGGGCAAGATCCCGCATGATCTGGCGAGCAAAGTGGACGCCGAGACAATAAGGACGCTGCGCTTGTTGGGGAATGCGCCGGATGGCAGCAGGCGCGCTTCGCCAAGGTCCGGAAAGCGCCCGGCCAAATCATCCAGGTCAGACGTTCAGAATGCACAGTTGGCGAAGGACACCGGCGTACGGCCGGAGACATTCCAGGCGCTGGTCGAGAATTCCCTGGACGGCGTCGTCATAATGGGACCCAAGCTGGAGGTGCTGTATCAGAATCCGGCCACCGCCAGAATCCTGGGCTACAAACTGGGGGACCTTGTCGGTGAGGACGTACTGGGGCTCATTCATCCCGACGACATGCGGAAGACGGCCCACCGGTTGAGCCGGGTGTCGCAGATCCCGGGTGACACCGATCGGGCGTACTTGCGGGTCAAGCACAAAGACGGGACATGGCATGCCATCGATGTCTGGGCCACTAACCTTCTCCAGCAACCCGCCGTCAATGGCATCGCCATATACTTCCGCGATATCAGCGGCAGCTCGGGGACCGAAGGAGCACGGGCTGAACAGACTGTCGCGATGCTGACGGCCAAGGAATATCACCTGACGCAGAGCGAGCTGAGAATACTGGCCCTGCTGGTGGATGGGCACAGGAATGCCAAGATGGCAGAGCAACTGGTGATAAGCCCGTCTACCGTCAGGTTCCATGTAACCAATATCATCCGGAAGCTGGGCGTGGCCAACCGCACCGAGGCCGCAGCGCTGGCGGTGCGCCGGCGCTTGGTCAGTTGACCGGACAGCGCGGAAACCAGCTATTTGTCCAGGTATTCATCTCCACCTGAGTCCAGTTGCCATCGTAGAATTCAGCACTATCATTCAGGCCCTAGCGTGGTGAAAAACTGAGCCCATCTCTTCGAGAGCCACGGGCTCATATTGTGTGCCAAGGGGGATATGCCAATCCGCGCTATTCACTAGCCGTGACCAGGCGCGTAAACTGCGCTGTTTGGACAGACCGCCGGATACGATTCAGTTTGACTCTACCCTGTAATTTCGTTTTCCTTCGAAATGCGAATCGGTCGCAAGTGACTTGGGTGCTTGGATTGGCGGGTTCCGTTTCGCTGCGCCCGCCCTTGCCGGAGGCTGGCCAACACCCGATAGAGCATTCTGCAGGTCTGCGCGCTTCGCTCATGTTATACTTTAAGCTACTGGCGTAGCCAGCCAAACGACGAAAAGGACAGCGGAAGGGGGTGAGAGCGATGACACGTATCTGTCGGCCTATGATCACCTGAAGCTGAGCCGAGATCAGGCTGGACGCAGGTTCTGCGTCTGTCATCTGCTCGAGTTACCTCCGTCCGGGAGGAGGCTGGGAAACAGGCTAGGCTAAGTCCATAGCAGTCCCATGCCCAAAGGTTCTTCCCATCCTGAGGAAGAACGGAAGGCGATGGTGCGGAGGTCTTCCTCGCAGATAACCATCGCCCTTTTTGTTACTCAGAATACTTGAAAGGAGCACAGAATAAGTGACAACCGACTACCGCGAAATGTGGCGCGAGTTAGGCATCGACCTGGAACAGCACGATCTGCTCATGAACGCCCTGCCACCAGTCTACAAAGAGATATACCTCTCTCAGAAGAATCGCCCCCAGGGAATGAGCTTCTTCGACTTCGTGGTGGGCGGTATCCACGGCATCAGGGTCCGGGAACTGAGACAGCACGCCAAGGATGGGGGAAAGGTGGTGGCCACCTACTGCGTCTTTGTTCCCGACGAGATCGTCCTGGCTGCCGGCGCTGTCCCGGTGGGACTCTGCGCGGGCACCAATTTCTCCATTCCGGCCGCCGAGCAGGTACTGCCGCGCAACACCTGCGACCTGATCAAGTCCTCCTTCGGATTCAAGCTGGGGCGCACTTGCCCCTATGTTCAGACAAGCCATCTCATCGTGGGTGAGACCACCTGCGACGGCAAGAAGAATATGTTCGAGATACTTGCCGAATACCAGCCCGTGCATGTGATGGAGGTGCCCAATAAGAAGACCCAGGCCAGCCGGGACCTTTGGCTGTCTGAGGTGATCGCTTTCAAGGGGGTGGTCGAGAAGCTTGCGGGCACCAAGATTACCGAAGAGAAGCTGGCCCAGGCCATCAAACTGGTGAATGCCAAGCGTCGCGCCCTCCAGCGACTGTACCAAACGCGCAAAGCCAGCCCACCTCCCATAAGCGGGAAAGACGCTTTGCTGGTGACTCAGGTGTCTTTCTACGATGACGTTGCCCGTGATACCCAGCAGGTCAACGCTCTTTGCGACGAGCTGGAGAAGCGGATTGCCAACAAAGAAGGCGTCTTCTCACCGAAGGCTCCGCGCATCCTTATCTCCGGCTGTCCCATGGCCATCCCCAACTGGAAACTGCACCACCTTCTGGAGACGTCCGGCGCTGCCGTGGTTTGCGAGGAGTCGTGCATCGGCACGCGGGCTTTCGCCGACCTGGTGGCTGAGGACAAGCGGACCATGGACGACCAGCTTAAAGCCATCGCCGACCGCTATATGCAGATCCACTGCGCTTGCTTCACGCCGAACACTGAGCGCATCGAAGACATCGTGAGACTGGCCAGGGAGTACAAGGTTGACGGCGTGGTGCACTACAACCTGCTGTTCTGTCACACCTACGCCAATGAGGCCATAAAGGTGGACAAGGCGCTGGAGAAGGAGGGCATTCCCCTGCTGCGCATAGAGACCGACTATGGCGACGACAGCGGGCAGCTCAAGACCAGAATTGACGCCTTCCTGGAGATGATACGGAAGTAGCTCGCACGGCCCGACGGCACAATTCGCTGGGGTGTGCGACCGGAGCGACTTCAGGTTCCTGGGAAGTGAGGTGAAATCCACGCGAAAAGCGGGGGTGATGGAACCGGGTTCCCCTCGGTCTGCAAAACCGGGAGCGGCTCTGGCCAAGATGCTGTGGTAGGTTCGACTCCTATTCGCCCCCTCCAAGTCCTGTAGGATGGGTGTAGCAGGAAGCCCATCCTACGGTCTACTTGGTCATCTTGGTTGGTGGGTCCCCCCCTTGCTCTGGAATGATGGAACCCGCCCTGCATCTACCGCTGAATTAAGCGCCAGCATCTAGGAGCATCCTAGCGCCCTCAAGGGTGCATTGCATCAAGAAGAAATCAAGCTACCGTGGGTATAGCTTGAAGCTCCACAAGGCCCTATTTCTTCTTTGCCGATTCTTTTGCGTAATCCGCCATTCCTTGAAAGTCAACGGCAACTACAGGTTCATTCCCAACAACCCATCCGTCATGTCCCGACGGAATCAAACAGACATCACCAGCTTTGAAGTCTTTCTCTGTACCATCGTCCATCACAACATGCAGGGTTCCTGAGACCTGATACTGGAAGTGAGCGGCCTCACAGGACTTGGTCTTGGCTATTGGCTTCACGTGCTTCGACCACTTCCATCCTGGCTGAAATACTGCTCGTCCGACCACACCACCACCGATTTTCACCAGGTCCACTTTCCCGTTCTCAAATTGCCTCACTTCGTCTGGGGAACTGAAGTTCTTTACTTCCATTTTCGCCATCTTATTCTTGCCTCCTTTTCTGTATTGACTGTATCCTGGCCACTGGTTTTGCCCTCCTCGTTGTTGATTCTCTCCGGACCACCCCTCCAAACAGAAACGACTTCCCCTCTGGTCAAAGACTGGGAAGTCGCTGTGGATACAGCATAGGCACCACCTCCCCTCCCCAAACAATGCTCGGCTGTCATCGACTGCCGAAGCGGGTTGCTATGATGCGTGTAGGTCGGATTCGTCTATGATAGTACCACCCTGCCAACAGAGGTTGTCAACCTCCGCTTGGATAGGAAGGGGATTGGTTTGGACTGTGGTGCGGGACTCACCTGCCCCGGATCGTCCTAATCCTGCATCGAAACAGTCCTGATAAGACCTTACTGGAAACAAGCGAATTGCCACACGTCAATTTGGCTATTTCAATTTGCGGGTTCCGTTTCACTGCACTCCCTACTGCACCGGCAATCCGGGGATCCATTGGACCTAGACGATGGTCTCCAACCTGCGGGCTAGGCGTTTGGCTAGCACCACGATTGTCAGGGCCGGCGGTAGCCCCGGTGCCTCCGGAAACACGCTGGTATCACAGCAGTAGAGGTTCTTGACCGACGTTTCCAGATCCGTATTCAGGAGCTGGCGCACCCTGAGAGTGCCGCTGGGATGGCCCATGACAAAGCCGGAATGGTGGATATCGTTCAGGTCGCAGCCGGCCTTAGTCAGGATTCTCGTGTTGACACTCCGGCTGTATTCGAAACGCCCGCGGTCCTGCTCGGTGAACGTCTTGCTGATACCGCCTTTCGGTGCCACCTTCCCGACTCCGTCGTCCGACACCTTGGCAAACACACCGAGCACTTTTCGATAGCTGCGCAGCCTTGGCAGCGCCTTGAGATGTTCGTCCTGAAGGAGCTGCAAATGCCACCCTCCCCTGGGCTCAGTCATGCTGCAGAAGAGAACCTTGTGTTCCTCGTCGTGCCAGCCGACGGCCATGGGGTGTTCGCCGCCGTTGCCCAATCCCTCTTTGACAAAGCCAAAGGTGAAGAAGGTCGGGTCCCCGGTGAACCATCTCCCCGCTTCAGGAAACCCGCAGCGCTGCAGCAGGCGCGCGGTGTCCGTGCCACCGGCGCTGCACACCACGACTTTGGCATCTATTTCGTACTCTTGACCGCCCTTCGCCTTGGCCCTGATCCCGCCAACAACGCCGCGCTCGATGACGATACTCCTGGCTTCCGTGTTGGTCAGTACCGCGGCTCCATTGCGAGCAGCCTCCTCGGCATACTCCCTGGCCGTCCACTTCGCGTCCTTCAGACATCCGTCGAGACAGTGATCACAATTCGGCTGGCACTTCTTGAAGTCGATATGCCGATTTAGCTTCTCAAATGGTACGCCCGCTTCCCTCGCCGCCTCCCAGACACGCCTGGTCCCTGGCCCGATGAAGTCATCCGGAACAAGCTGCACCCAGCTTTCCCTAGCCGCCTCCTCAATCAAGTCTTGCGGAAGCTCGATGCCATACCTCTTCCAGTAGTGGAGATCGGGCCAGGCGGCCGCTCCGGCGTACAGAAGAGTGCCTCCTCCCAGGCACTGAGCCAGTATTACGGTGTCACCCTCCTTAGTGTGTTTGATGGGTAGCGGGAAGTGTAGCCCCTTCTCGAGCCGGAGGATCATTCCAAATCCATTGCCAAGAAACCGATCATCGCCCCTCCCCTTCTCCACCAGGACTACCTTCTTGCCCTTCTTCGAAAGTTCCCGGGCTAGGGTGCACCCGGCCGGACCGCCCCCCACGATAGCCACATCCGTTTCCAGCTTCCTGACCTTCTTAGCCATCACACTCCTCCAGGCTACGCATTCTCATGGGTCGCGCGGTGTTGCAGAGAGATCGTCATCCTTTCCCTCCACGAGACAGCGTGTCGATGGTTCCCTGTACTGATTGGCGGCTCTGTGTGCGTCGCTCATGTCGTCGGGCACCGTTCAGTTGCGGTGCGCTTCACGAGCTTGACTGACTTCGGTGCGCAGACCGAAAAGCACACCCCACATCCCAGGCATTTGTCCGCGTCAATCGAGGCGAAATCATCGATCTTGATGGCCTTCACCGGGCAACGATCCGCGCAATCGCTGCAGGCTGAACAGGTCGCTTCATCGACCGTGGCCACAAATCCCGAAGGCTGCAGGGGGATGGTGCCTGTCAGCCGTAAGCTCACAAAGAAAACGCAGCAGTCGTGGCAGCAATTGCACAGGAACTCACCAGGGTCATGCGTGTGTACCAGGCCGCTTTCATTCGATCTGCGCACTATCTCCATCGCTTCTTCATATGCAATCAGACGGCACATGCCGTATTCGGAGCCCCACTTGGCCATCTCCCCCATGAAGAGGCAGGTCTCCAATTGATGAGTGCAATGATGGCCCGGGTCAGCCATCCAGTGGGGCAGGCGGCACGAACACGTGGAGACACCCCAGCAGCCCGCCCGCTTCATTATCTCAGCCAAGTTCTCCTCCGGCTTGGCATCATCCGGCAGCGCCGCGGGCGTGGTCCACACCCTGGTTACGGGAAACCCCAGTGACGGGAACCACTTCGCAGCCAGATCGACCTGCCACTTGTGCATGGCTTTCATCAGTTGCACGGAATGTGGGAATCTGACGTTACCCCAAGCGCCTGTCTCAATAAGTCCGGGTCCACCGATCCCCATCAGTTTATAATCCGGGTCTTTCGCTTCCGGTGTCACCCAGATCGTGCCTTTGTAGGCCATCTTAGTCAGCATTCGCTTGAGCGCACCCTTCTCCATGCCGGTCTTCTTCTGAATTCTGTCCAGCTTCTTGGGCCGGAAGCCGACCTTTATCGCCAACTCGGCCTCCTCCGGCGTGAACTGCAGGCGCAGGACTTCCACCATGGAGTCCTGCGTCATGTCAACCTTGAAGTTTGAATACTCCTGGAACAGCCTCTGGTAGGCGTCATCATTCGTCATGGGATCACCTCCACCGATCGTGCTCTTTGCACGTTCACACCATGGCACGCGCTGTCCATATGCCCGCCGTTCATGGTGCCACACACACGGATGAATCTGGCCGCATCACAGGCTAAGCCTTCCAGGCACCACAGCCCTCAAAATGCCTCGAATCGCCTCAACACTCGGTGATGATGCCGGCATGTCGATTATTGGCCTGCCGGCCGAATCCCAATGCTCTACGTTCTCGTCCTCTGGAATACGGCCGAACACTTCCAGCCCCATTCGTGCAGCGCTCTCGGCTATCAACCCGTCATCCGCCTTGGCTTTCAGTCTGTTGATGACGAGGCCAACATGGGTGGACTTCAGTTGCTCGTCCCTGCGTACCACCTCCCATATACTCCCGGCAACGCGGATTCCTCGCATCGACGGGTCAGTGACAATCATCAGAATTCCGACTCCGCTGACCACTCTCCTGTTGACCTGTTCCGGTCCGGCCTCACAGTCGATCAGCGTGACATCGTACTGACGGGAGAAGGTCTCTATCCCGTATTTCAGCAGGTCGTTGATGGCACAATAGCATCCCGGACCTTCAGGACGGCCCATCACCAGCACATCGAACCCTTGGCCACGCTTCAGGATGTCACTTATAAGCAGGCTCACATGCCTGTCCCTTGCCTCTCTCCGGGCCTGAGGGTTCTCGATCATCTGGTTTCGAATGTCGGAGACAGTCCGGTCGACTTCTATACCCAGCGCATAGGGCAAGCTGACGGCGGAGTCGGCGTCGATGGCCAGCACTCTGAGCTTTCCCATTGAGGCGAAGACCCTGGTCATCGTGGCCACCACCATGGTCTTGCCGCTGCCGCCCTTGCCGACCACGGCTATTCTCAGGCCCTCCCTGGGCGATGAGTCGAACTCGGGGGGTAGCGATTTCACCATGCCGGTCTCACTCAGCCCGTTTTCTTCCTACGGGGACTTCATCCAGGAAACGTCCAAGGCTGCCCTTGATTTCTTCAGCCGAGGCTACCCTCGGATCGAAAATGTCGAGTTCGAAGTTCAAGGTTGGAATCCCAAGCTCGTCATAGATCCTGTCCTTAACCAGTTTGGCCATAGCCCAGTTCGACTTGCAGGCTACATGCCCGGCAAAGATCGCCGCATCTGCTTTGAATCGCCTTAGGAGGTCAATCTGGGCATCCAGATAGTTCTCCCACACGCCTCCGCACTCTCTGCTCATTGGCATCAGAACGGTCTTCTTGGCCAGCCCCATCAACATCTGGTCCAGGCTGGAGATATCCGGCACCGGCTTCATGACGAAGTTGTTGTTCATGAATGCCACGGACAGAGCTCCGTATTGCTTCTCCAGCCAAAGGAGTATGGTGAAATCGAATGCCGGCGCACCGTAGATCCAAACCAGGCGGAGCTTCTCTGCACCCGGCGGGAGGTATCCCTTTTTCTGGGCCACTTTGTCCGAGGTAACCTGATGCTTCTTCTTGAAGTAGTCCACTAACTGGGGAGTCCCGCACAGCATCAGCACCAGCCCGTACTCTGAGATCGCGTCCAGACTGGAGTAGGGGCACGGCACGGTTTGTCGAAGCTCGGTGAGCTTGAGCATGTACTCATGGGCTTGGTTGGAGTACTCCATGGCTTGCCTGAGTCTGTTGACGTCCAGTTTTCGGCCGGTTTGGTCTTCCAGGAAAGCGATCATTCTGCGGAGTTCCTCGACTACATACGCGAAACCGGACTCGTTCCTGAGATACGGCACATCGATGCAGAAGTAGGAGCACCCGAAGTACTCAGCCATCACGGGGTATGTACCCATATTGGAGTCACAGGGGACGGAAGGGTGCAAGATGAAGTTCGGCTTAGGGAGATCACCAGCCAGAATCATCCCCATGAAGGTCTTGTTGTTCGCGCATATGTAGCCAGGTACATGTTGCTCAGCCAGGTCGATGTACTTCATTACCCCCTCGGGAAATGCCGCAGCTACCCCACCGATGGGATCGATCAGCAACGGAACTATGTCCATGGCCCAGAGGATTTCCGAGGGAATTCCGAAGTTGATGGCACCTACCACCTCGCCTTTCTCCTCGGCTTGGTGTACCCTGGCGTAGTAGTCGCTCATCAGTTGAACAGACCAACTCCACTCAGGGGTTGCCTGCTGGAGGGATTCCGCCACGGCCCGGAAGTTATCGCTGATCTGTTTGGGCAGGCTTATCTCATTTGCCATTTCTTCGCTCCTCGATCATCTCCAGGAATGCCTGGGTTCTGGTCCTGACTTGCCCTACGGCGCCCCAGTGGTACTCTCTCTCTATGTCGAGAAGAGGCACGTTGCCCTCTTTCAGCACTTTCCGCAAATGGAACAGTTGACCGCCCCAAAGGTCACAATACCGCATCCTCTGGTAGACAACCCCGTCAACTCTGGCCTCCTGAATCAGTGTCTTCATGAACTCAGCTCTTTCGGTAACCCTGTCCGCCATGCGGCCACAGGATGGACGGTTAATATAGGATCTGGCCAGACTCATCAGGAGATCACCCCCTCTCACTGTGGGCTGCATGAAATATCTGCTTCCGAAACAAAGTGTATCCGTGACTATCAAGCCGCCAATATCCTCCATCATCTCGAAGGGCGTCGAATCGTCGCACCCGCCACCGCCAGAGATCATTAGCCGCACCCTGTAGTTTGATATTCCCTTCCGGGCGCTCAATTCGCCCAGCAATCTGTATAGCAGTCCGTTGTACTGCTCTCTCGGCATGCTGGTGGCAGCAATAATCACGTTCAGCGTTTCCGCCCCGGTAAGAGGTGGTGCCTTTTCTTGCCGGAGTACGTACAGTTTCTTGAGCAGGTCTCTGGTCTCGTTGTACAAATCGATCGCGTCCTTGAGCTTTGCCTCAGTTATCTCCACGCCAAAATGCTGCTCCACTTCGTTCCTGAACCCGGCAATCTCGCCTCTGTAGTAGGCTGTCGCTTCGTCACCGCTCTTGTGCGGTACACCGATGATGCGCATGAACGGGAATGGCCCTGTGGCCCTCATCACGTCATACAAGCGGCGGATGTGGTCACAGCTATCCGTGAAGACAAAGCCCTCAAGAAACTCGTACTTCCCCTCATAGGCGAACTGCAGACAAGAGCGCACAAAGGTGCAATTCAAGTGGCTCAGGTACGTGTCTGCCAAATGCGTGGCGGGTTGGCACTTTGTCGGTCTCACCCGATAAGGGAGTATGCCGCCGGCATAGAGGATCTCCTCCGGCACATAGGAGCAGAAGAAGCCCACCACCTTCTTGCCCTGGCGTCTCCAGTTCTCGACGTGCGGGTTGACAACATCACGGGCAACAGCGGTCAATTCCTCCAGTGCGGTCATAGCCTATCTATTCTCCCTTCTACCGGCGCTTTTCAATGAATGACAATTGAGCGGCAGCCTCGGGTTCATGTTAGTAGAAGAAGGTGATCATCTTCTTGCCCTGAACATTCCGGTCGCAAACAGATGGATTTTGCACGTCGGTTGAGAAATCACTGAGAGCCACAACCAGCCTTCCTTGGAACCAGAAACCATATCAGCATTACTATTCGGCGCCTAATCATTCTCACAGCTATCAATACCATTGGCAGGGGATTGATGTCAATCCATGGCACAGCGCAGAGTCCAATTGCGGGACGCATCGTGGTCGGTGGTATACTAGCTTCTGCGAAACAGCCTGGTCGAACTGCGTCCATTCGAGTCGGAGATGTCAGTAACACCAAACAAAGGCAAAGGACCAGACTACACCAAGTATGTCCCATTCGTGGGCAGGGACTACAACCTCCGCATGCTTCTCTACTTGACTGAGGAAGCCGTGAACAAGGCGCGGCACGTACAGGTAGCGAAGATGGGATTGACACGAGCGGACGCTGATCTTCTTTTTCTGGTGCAGTCTCTGAAAGAGTCGGCGACGCCCGCCGATTTGTCCCGATGGCTGAAGCGAAAGCCCCCTACAATATCTGAGCAACTGGACCACATGGAAGCCAAAGGGCTAGTGAGACGCCAGCCGATCAGAGGCAACAACAGGTCCAAGAAGGTTGTCCTGACAAAGAAAGGGCAGGAAGCTCTTCAAGAAGCCATGGAGCATGACATAATCGCTTCCATTATGGGGTCGCTGTCAGAGGAAGAGTACCAGCAGCTCTGGCAAATCCTTGAGAAACTGAAGGATGTCGCGCTCTCAGCGGCTAAAGCGGAAGATCAGTGGGCGCCGAAGGTGCCATCGAATTAGTCTCGTAGGGTGGGTTGAGCACAGCGAAACCCACCACAGGTGTTGGGCGGTTCGATCGGTGGATACCCTCTCACACCGCCCGCCTAAGCCGCCCGCATCGATTCCAGTACCTTCTTGGCCGTGGCCCTCATCTTCTTGGCCGACGCTGTGCCGGCTTCTTCGTACTGGAGCGCCTTCGTCTCACAGAACCTGACGCACATCGGCTCTCCATCGCAGAGATCGCACTTGACCACCTTTCTGGTGATGGAGTCCATGGACATGGCCCCGAACGGGCAGGCCGCCACGCAGAACCGGCACCCGATGCAGAGATCATAGTTGACGGCTACCCTGTTGAGCTTCTCATCTACACTCAAGGCTTTGACCGGACAGACCATCATGCACGGAGCCGACTCGCATTGCTGACAGATCATGGGCATATCCACACAGGCCTGTTCCCATTTGATGACACCGATCCTGGCCCGGCTGGGGTTCACTGATCTATTCTTCTTCGCCGAGCACACTACTTCACACAGCCGGCACCCGGTGCACTTGGAGTGATCTACCGACAGCATCTTGTACATCTTCACTCGCCTCCTCAGCTAGAGTTGGTGTCATCCTAGCACCTAAGTATTCAACCCCCTGGCCCCCAATCTTGGGGGATTGTGATTAACGCAGAGGGGCTTTGCCCCTCTGCACGCCCCGTCAGACACTAGTGACGTTGGGTGGGCTGTTCCCACCACTGTCTTTGCGACCTTGTTTTCAACCCCTTGGCCCCCCAATCTTGGGGGATGGTAAGGAACGCAGAGGAGCTGCGCCCCTCTGCACGCTCCGTGGTCGAATCCGTAGAGGCGGGTTTCGAACCAGCCTCCGACCCTGTCATTCCCGCGAAGGCGGGAATCCAGACCGTCCCCTCAGAGGGCCAGGGTCTTTGGCCGCTACGGGAATCAATCTGCGTTTGCGACCTCGTTTTCAACCCCCTATGTCCCCCGTTCTTGGGGGATGGTAAGGAACGCAGAGGGGCTTTGCCCCTCTGCGCGCCCCGTCAGACACTAGATAATGTGGGAAGGATCTCTGTCCAGCCCCAGCCTCACCAGCGTCTCGCGTGTGGGTACCCCGCCCTTGTCCCATCCATGAGCGCCGTAGTATTCGTCGAGCAGCAGCTCATACTTGTCTCTCTCGATGACCTTGTTCTTCATGCCCTCCGGACCCAGGGGCGTCGGTTCTGTGAAGTAGCGCTCTGGCAGCATGTCGTCTTTTCTGGAGGCGCCCTCACGGTTGTTGAACATTCTCTCCAGGGTGGTAATCCTTTCGCCTATCTCCATCAGCTCCGCCGCCGACATCTCCATACCGGTGACATGACGGATCAGTTGGGCGTACTCACCGTAGCCTATGACGGAGGGGCTCATGAAGAGGGCCTGGAACTTGCATACCCCAAGGGCGTCGGATATGGCATAGATCAGCTCCTGCCACCGCACCAGCTTGCCACTTCCTTCGTAGCCGGTCATCCCAGGTAGGGGGAAGCCGAACAGCTTCTCACTCTGGTCGGGCGGCAGCAGGTGGGCATCCGAACCCGGGCGGCTGCGCAGATGGTCCGCTCCCCTGGTGGCTGTGGCCACCCCCAGCGCGTGGCTGGGGGCCATCCGGTCATCAGTGTGCAGCCAGCTCATGCCCTTGACATGTATGTTGTAGTAGGCTGTTTTCTCGCCCAGTTTCCCAATTGCTCGCTTTGGCCCGTCGGCCAGTATGTCTCCAAACCCCTGGCGGGTCGCCACCATCTGTGCCATCTCGTACATCAGTTGTTCGTTGCCCCACTCCAGCTTCAGCCCGCCCGTGGTCGTCTCGTTGATGATCCCCTTCTCGTACAGCTCGATGGCCCAGGAGAGCATGCTGCCGAAATCCAGCGAGTCGATGCCATACTTGTTGACCAGGTAGTTGCCGATGAGGACCGCTTCCATCCGGCGGCAATCCGGCTCCGAACCAAGGGCGCCCAGCGTGGTCCACTCCGGGCCCTCGGCCCACTGGCCCTTGTGTTTGCCCTCGGGCACCTGGTAACGGTGGCGGCAGTGCACCGGACAGCCGAAGCAGGCCGCCATTCCCGTCGAGAACTTGCCGATGTTCTCCGCGTAGAGACTCTGCCCATCAACCAACTGATTTCGCTGAAGGTTGCGGTTCCTCACCTTGCCTATGAGGTCCATCATCATTTGAAACATAGCCGTGCCCAAGCGGGATTGCTCCTGCAGAATGGGATTCTCACGCATCAGCTTAAGCAGGTGCTCCGTGTAGCGCAGTGCGTCTTCTGTGTAGGCTATGGGCAGGTCCTGACGGCCCCGGACGGCAATGGCTTTCAAGTTCTTTGACCCCATCACGCAGCCCATGCCGGTGCGGCCGGCAGCGTTCTTGAGTCCGCTGAGGACGCTGGCGAACCTGACCAGGTTCTCGCCCGCTACGCCAATGCAGATCACCTTCACCTCTTCGTCGTCCAGATCGCTCCGGATCATAGCGGGCGTCTCCACGGTGTCCTTCCCCCAGAGGCGGGAGGCATCTCTTATCTCGATATCACCGTCATCTATCCACAGGTAGACCGGGTGATCGGCCTTTCCCGTGATCACCAGGTGGTCAATTCCGGCGAACCTGAGCTCCGGCGCGAAGAAACCTCCCATGTTGGAGCTGCCTATGAGGCCGGTCAGTGGCGACTTGGCCCCGATATGGCACCGGCCGCTCGATGGTGCCAGGGTCCCGCCCAAGAGGCCGGCGCTGATGGTCAGGACGTTGTCCGGCCCCAGGGGATCGGCTCCTGGGGCGAGGTGGTTGTACAGCAGGTGCACGTCAATGCCCCGGCCACCAAGGTACATCCGCCTCAGGCTATCTGGAATTGGCTTCTTCTTGATCTCGCCTTTGGACAGGTCAATGTAGGCTATCTTCTGCTCCATCATTCCTACCTCCCTCCTGAATCCCCTTGACGATCCAGCCCGTAGGCTCTCTCCAGAAGCTGCACCGGGTGAGTGGCCGTGATTCCGGTGCCGTAGCTTATTTGCATCCCGCAGGCCGCACAGCCGGTGACTACTCTATCTGCGTCCGCTTCTTCGATGTCCCTGAAGAGCTTTCTGCCTATCTCCATCGAGAGCTTGGCATAAGCCTTCTTGTATCCATGGTAGCCGCCCATGCCGCAACAGGTGGCGTTTACAGCCGCGACTGACAGCCCGGGGATGGTATGCAGCAACTCCAGAGTACTCTTGCCTTCATCCTGGACCTTGAGATGGCAGGGAACATGGCAGAGGACCGACTGGTTGATCCTGACCATGTCGCTCGCCAGCCTGCCCTCGCGGCCCAAGCGAACTAGATACTCATCCACGTAGTACACGTGATTGGACATCAGACTCGCCTCATTCCGGCTGCAGAAGCTCGGGTACTCGCGCTTTATCATAAGGGCGCAACTGGGGCATGAGGTGACTACCTCCCATGCATCCTCTATGAAGGAGGCCAGCGAGCGGATGTTCCTCTCCGCATTCCTCCGGAAGCCCGTCATGTTCTTGTTGGCTATCATGGGCATGCCGCAGCATTCGTGCGCCGGGACGGCCACCTCGATTCCGTTCTTTTTCATGACGTTTACCACGGCCTTGGCCAGATCGGGCTGGTAGTAATTGGCAAAGCAGCCGACGAAGTAGGCCACTTTCCCTTGACCGGCTTCGACTTTGCCCTTCGCCTTCCTCTTGCTGTCAGCAAACCATTGTGTGAAGGTTTCGTGATGGAACTTGGGCAACGACCGGCCGGGATCAAAACCCAGGCCGGCACTGATCAGCGTCCTGGCCGGCTTCATCTTGACCACGGCATTGGAGATGGGAGCGGTGAGTGCGCCCGTCTTGGCGATTATCTCCGGATTGCCCAACATGCGCTCGCGCAGGCTGCGCCCGTGCCTGGCAGCGTGATCGGCCCGTGCCATCCACATCAGCTTCGGCAGGTCGATGGACAAGGGGCACTCGACGCGGCAGGCCTCGCAGTGGAGGCAGGTATCCATCAGCGGATTCCGGCCCAAAAGGAACATGAACAGGTGATCTCTGGGACTCCAGACTGCGCCGTCTCTGCTCATATAGTGATTGATGGGGCACCGCACCACGCAGGCCTTGCAGCCGATGCACAGCAGCAGTTCCCGGAGGCTGCTGGACAGGATCCGGCTCCGGCCGTTGTCCAGCAGGATCACGTGCCATCGCTGATCTGGGGTTTTCACAGCGGGCGGAAGGCTCTCTATGCTGATACCGCTGTCCTTTCTCCGCCTCAGATTCAGCAGCATCGCTTCCAGACCGAACAGGCCCATGGACTTTGTCTGCAGCGCTGCACCTTCTTTGGTCTTCACCACCTTGTCCAGGCCGACGATGAACACCACCTCTCCAGCTTGTTCCAGGGTCCGGGATATGTTCGAAGAATGCTGCACGAAGAACAGTGAGCCATCCTGGACACAGGCTGCGCTGACACCGATTACGGCGACGCAATCCTTTCTTGCCTCTTGATGGCTGGCCTCCCGCTCCAGGCTGGCGTTGGCCTTCTGAATTTCAAAACTAGGCACCAGGCCCTTCGCCAGCAAAGCGGGGAGGTCCCAGAAGTCTCCTATCCGGTTCTCGAAGCTACCCAGTTCTGAGTGGTAGGGCTCGATGACCCGGAACCCGAGCTCCAGCAGGCGGGGTTTCAGCTCGCTAACCACTGTAGCTGACCTGTTGAGCACAACGTTCCTGGAATTCCCGGCAATTCTGCGGATGAATTCGGCGGCCTCAACGCCGTCGCGCGCCGGCAGGCACGCTGTTCCTGGATGGCGCGACACCTCGTCTCTGAACTCGGCCACCAGAGAATCCTGCTCGGTCAGACAACGCTCCCTCATCTCCCTGAGTTGAGATTTAAGCTCTTGGAGGCTAGGGTGGGCGCTTAGACCGAGAAGCGCACCTGAAAGCCGGCGCCTGGTTCTCTGACCCGACGGTTCAACGAAGAACAGGGGAAGAGTACTCTTCATCGCAGAAATGCCTCAGAGTACTGGCGGCCCATGCAGCGTCAGCCCGCAGTCCAGCCTATTATATACCCGCGTGCGGTGGCATGTTTCGCAACGCCAGCCTCTTCGGGACGGTGCGGATGCCGTTGACGGTTTGCTGAGTGAGTTCTCCAAACGGAGGTGCTACGGGACCGCTATAGAAAGTGCCGCAGGGTAGGGTGGGTGGAGCGCGGCGGAACCCACCAAAGGTCTGGTCACTTCGGTTGGCGGGTTCCGTTCTATTGCAGCCTCGCGTCTGTCATCGACCTAAGGACTCGTCGGAGGCCGCTGGCTGGTATCGGCGACGAGCTTGGCGCGTAGCCGGCCGATAAACCGTTGTGCGTCTTTCTCGTCCAGGCCCAGCCACTTGCAGGCCAGGGTCAGATCGCTGAACACGATCAACCTGAATCCATGCCTGGAGGTGAATATCTTGAAAAGCGGAGACAACCGGAATTCCTTGCCCGCCACGACAGCCGCCCTGCCTTCCGCCAGCTTCTTGGGTTGTGCTCGATAGATGTCGACCACCTGCTCCATCTCTGCCTTCCCGATGGAGGAATTGCGGGATACGAGTTGGAGATCCGTAAGAGACCTGTCCCCCGCGGGCCACCCCGGGTCGTCCACTTGCCGGCGCACGTGTTCCACCCAGTCACTGCCAGTCACCACGCCCTCCCAGACCTCGTAGCTGACACCTTTGTCTTTGTCGCAGTAATAGGCGATACCCATGGCTGCCTGGGCCTCCTTTCTGCTTATCGACGCGTCAGCGGTCATCCGACCGTTCAGTTGAGTTCAGACACTACCGGACTAGTCGCTTTGCGTGCCTTCCGCCTTCTGTCCCGGCTTGCAGATGTAACTTGGGCTGCGTCCATCGTCTCGGACGATATCATGAGCTACAGGCCGTGTCAATCCCCGTGGCAAGATGGGGTGGGAAGGTTCACAGCCAGCGCCTGAGCCGAAACAGAGACAGCATGGAGATGAGGATGACCACCATGATGAGCATCACCGTAATAAAGGCGGTAGGGCTCTGCGATAGTGGGAGATGCTCGAAGTGCATGCCAAAGATGCTGGCGATCAGGGTTAAGGGCAACATAATGGTGGATATGATGGTCAGCGCTCTGACGACCGCATTGGTCTGAAATGAGGCGAGGGTATTGTGGGTATCGTTAAGTCCCTCAACCACTTCCTTGTAGTCATCAAGTTCATCACGGATCTTCTGGCAGTGTCCGGCAAGGTCACCAAAATGAACCTCAGGCTTCTCCTTCAGGATCGGGTAGTCCCCCTGTTCCAGAAGCTCGAAGACCTCTGTTTGAGACTTCATGATGCGGCGAAAGGAGATGATGTCTCGGCGCAGCACCGATATGTCCCGCACCGTTTCCCTGACAGCGTGGCCAAAGACCTGCTCTTCCATCTTCTCGACATTGTCCCCGATCTTGTTCAGGATTGGGAAGCAGTAACTGACTAGAAGATCAAAGATGTGGTAGAGGAGGTGGGCTGAGCCAAGGCCCATGTATTCCGACTGGGCAGCCTGATCCGCCTGGCAATCTTTGAACAGCTTCTGCAAGGGATCAAGGTCGCCTTCATGCAAAGTGATGAGATAATCCTCGCCGAGGAATAACGACACCTGGCTGGGAAAGGTCACTCGGGCCCGCCTACGAAATACCGGGAAGTGGGACATCACAAAGACATAACCCTCATGCTCATCGATCTTGGGCCGATGTACCCGTCTCAGACAGTCCTCTAACTCCAGATCGTCAAAATGGTAGTTCTGTTTCAGAAACTCAGTATCGGACTGGGTTGGTTGCTCAATATCCAGCCACGTCAGCTTCTGCCAGGTGATCGACCTGACGTGCAGTTTCTCTTGGGCCAGTTCCGACTTAACCATGCCACTACACCTCTTGTTCCGGGAGTCTGTCTCGAAGAGCACCAGTCCCGGCAGTATTCGTCTCCAGCCCTTGACCTGCCCGAGCACCACGGATCAGGTCAGCGGCGCACCTGGTGGCAAGAGCTGCTCGGGAGATTATACCAGCCGCAACCCCAGCCTGGATACAGGAGGTTGGCAGAAACCTCGGCTTAAACCTGGCCTGAGATGTCCTCGTATCCGTCCCTCACGATAGACAGGCACGCCGACCTAGACTGTTGAGCAAAGCCGGCGCGGAGCCCGTGTCCTCCTGACGGTAGGTTACCCTCAGAAATATCTCAGTTCGGGTCAAGAGAGATGGTTTTGTCATGGCGGCGAAGGCGGTTGTGAGAGTCTGTCTATGCTATCCGCCTAGGATATATTGTGGTAGAATCTGGCCTTGCCAAGAGCGGTCCGGCGGCAAGCGGTCCGGACCGGCTGATGCCTGATGCGACATCGGTGGGAGGTTCATATGCAAACTGAGTCTGCGGCGTCAAAGGCCGGCAACTGGTTAAGCGATCCCAAGTTGAGTCAGGTGAACGTGGTGGTGTGCACGGCGACCTGTACGCTGGAGGGGACGACGTATCGCATGGAAGAGCAGCGTCTTCTGGATTCCCTCTGCGGCGGCTTCACGGCCACCGTATATCGCCTGGGCAGGGATTTCCTGCCGCTCACCGAAGTCCGGGTGCACCTCCCGAGGGGCAAGAAGGAGTCCACGGCCTACAACTTCGTCATGAAGTCCGGCATCCTCTTTGTGGCCGAACGGGGCGGAGGCCAGCCCGAGATGAACGGTCTTCAAAGAGCCAAGAAATGGGGAATGAAGGTCAAGATGCCGCTTTTGACCAAGATCTGGATACCGCCATACACTCTGGTTGGCCGGATGCACGTTGCCATGTGGCAGGAGCTGGTCCATATTCTGGATGGGGAGGAAATGTTCTTGCCGATGACCAGTGTGGTGGTTGCACCCGCCTTGCCCACCGGCGAGTCGACCTTCAGCTTCGTGGCGGTCAACAAGGACCGGATCGTTCGTGTCGGCGACCCGCCGAGAGGTCCCGAGACGTCACGCGTGATCAGGAAGAAGGTAAGCCGCCCTAAGCGGAAAGTCGCGGCGAAGAAGACGACCGCAAAGTAGAGTTGGTGCTTCCCGAACCGGATGCCTGGCTGTGGGCTGGCCGGCGAGTGCCGGCTTCTCAGAGTTTCCCCTTTCTCTGCCTTCTTAACTCAGCTTTCGGTCTCTGCTTCATCTCCTTGACGCCGTTCTCTCATGCTTACTCTGGCGCGGCTACGCGCTCGGCGGGCGATATGTCAGCCTGGATGCCTCGGCCACAGCGACTGGGCCCCCACGGTCGCTGTCGTCGGATTTGCCCTGATGCTGGTGCTCGACGTGGCAATGGAATAGCATCGGGTCACGCCGATTTCTCAGTGCCAGGTCTTGCTCAAGGCGTGGAGACAGACAGGCTGGCCAGATCGATCAGTGGAAGGGTGATGGAGGTGGTGGATGTGGACTCCGTTGGAGATACCAGCTTGTACGAATAGTGGGGTGTTAACCCGAATCGGGACAACGGCCAGTAGCGCAGCCAGGTCTTGCCGATGAATTTGCCCCGTTTCACTGGGCCAAAAGCGGTGGAATCCTGACTGTTGCTGCGGTTGTCTCCCAGCACGAAGTACTCGCCGCTGCCAAGAGTCCACGTGCCATTCTTCACTCCGCAATCCGGCATGGTGGGTTTTTCTTGCAGAGCCAGAAACTCATCGCCGTTCTTCTTCTTGATGTATACCCGTCCGTCTCTTATCTCCACCGTCTCACCCGGCAATCCGATCACCCGCTTGATGAAAGGATTCTCGGTCTTGTAGGGAGGCCAGAGGATGACCACCTGACCTCTGTGTGGAGTAGTGAACCGGTACGTCAGCTTGTCGACCATGATGCAGTCTTTGGGCAGAAAAGTGGGCTTCATGCTCTCCATCTCAACCTGGTAGGATCCTATGCTGATCTGGACGATAGCGAAGACCACCACGAATATGAGGATGGCGATGACGACTTCGCGCAGGTTTATCTTCATGCTCAGAATTCAGACAACAGCTAAACGATTATAGCCCATTTGTCTGCTATACTGAAGCCAATTGCGCATGCCGTGTTCACCGTCAGGAGGCACCTGATGTGGCTGTTTGGCCTCTGACCCGACGCTTCAGCCTTCCTGGCACACGAAGGGCAGATTGGGGAGAGTAGCTGGCACGGAAGAGGTGCCGCATCCCGCCTGGAGTCTGAGCGTGTCTGCGTATCGCGGAAATGCCTTGACTGTACCACCAATCGAGGGCGCGCAGAGGGGCAAAGCCCCTTTGCCGAGGGTTTGGTCGTAGACTCACCTCAGGAGAGGGGGGGTTGGGAGGGCCAGGGGGTTGAGAGAGGGTCTGAAGACTATCTCCAAGGACAGGGCCGCCACTGCCTGGATGATAGGAGGAAGTCTTAGAATGTTCGAACTCAACGACAAGCAGATCGCCGATTTCTTTCGCCGCAGCTACACCGCCGTGGACGGCCTCTGGTTTGTGAAGGCAGAGGAAAAGTACGGGTTCGACGCGGCGCTGGATCTCGACGATGAAGTCTGGAAAGTGTTCCCCAAGGTGCAGGCGCGCATGCTCCGGGACATGGGCCAAACGGCCTCCAACCTCGACGGTCTGTGCGAGTGCTTCAGCACCAAGCTGGCAATAGAGGGCTTTCAGTTTGATGTCGACAAGATCAGCAATGGTTTCCGGGTGAGCATCAGCCGTTGCCCCTGGCACGACTCCATGGTCAAATCGGGCAGGGGAAGCCTTTCAGGCAAGGTCGGAGCTAGAATCTGCGGTACGGAGTATTCGGTCTGGGCCGCCGAGTTTGGCCAGGGGATTCGATTCGAGAGGAAGTCGGAGATTTGCACCGGCGCCGAGCGCTGCGTGCTGGAGTTCAGTCAGTGAAGTCAACCAGTTCTGATGAGGAGATCTCGTCCAGAGTATCTGATGACCTGGGTTGGCGCTGGCTGGGGTGGTAAGGAGGGTAGGTAGGCAAGATGGAGATACCGTTTTCCATATGGCATGATGCAATATCAAAACGCCGGTCGATTCGCCAGTATGCACCGAAGCCGGTCGAAGCGGTCAGTCTGGAGGCCATGCGCCGGGTGTGCGCCGAATTCCGTCCCTTCCAGTCGGCCCGCGCCGTTGTGGTGAGCGATCCTCCGGAAGATGTCTTCCGGGGAATCCCGGGTGGCTACGGAAAGATCAAGGGTGCTGCCGCCCTACTGGCTTTCGTGGGCAATATGCAGAGCCCGGATGTTCAGGAAGCTCTGGGCTACACGGGAGAAGGGATCATCCTGGAAGCCACGGCGCTGGAGCTGGCCACCTGCTGGGTGGGCGGTTTCTTCTGGCCGAAGAGGGCTGCCGCTATGGCGAGTGTGGCCGATAACGAGCGGGTCCTGGCGGTGACGCCGATTGGCTATGCCAGGGAAGGCTCTTCTCTGGAAGAGAAGGCCATGAGCCGATTTGGCCGCAACTGGCAGCGGCGGTCCTTGGGCGACCTGGTTGCGGGGCTGGAGGAGAAGGACTGGCCAGCCTGGATCAAGGCGGCACTAGAGGCAGCGCGGCTGGCTCCTTCGGCCATGAACCGGCAACCGTGGAGATTCCAGGTGGACAATAGCAGCATAACTGTCTCCGCCGACAGTGTGGTGAATCCCACTATGGTGGTTTCCAAGCGCCTGGACTGCGGGATTGCCATGCTTCATGTTGAGGTTGGGGCGCTCGCCAGCGGCGTGAAGGGCAGCTGGGAACTACTGAAATCTCCGCAGGTGGCCCGTTTCAAGGTGGCTTCCCAAGACTAGGGTCGTGCCCTTCCACTCCGGCTGTGTCATTCCCGCGAAGCTTATCCTCGTGAAGACAGGGAGCGGGAATCCAGAGCCCTGTAGTCAACCCCCTGACCCCCAATCTTGGGGGATGAAATAGATATTTCGGGGACACCCCGAACCCCGGAGGCGTTCCGCTGCACCGTCTCGTGTTGTTCCCGCGAAGCTTGTCCTAGTGAAAACGGAGAGCGGGAATCCGGGGTCGAATGCAAAAGGAGGCCGAACTCAGGCTCGGCCTCCTTCTATCGTCGGCTTGGATGCCAACCGGCATCTTGCTTTGACAGGAGAGTCGAGCTAGCCCTCTACCTTCTTGAATTGGCTCTTCTCCGCCCCGCACACCGGGCAGACCCAGTCATCGGGCAGTTTCTCGAAGGGAGTCCCAGGCGCCACCCCGCCATCCGGGTCACCCTTCTCAGGATCATAGATGTAGCCGCATGCGGTGCATTCGTACTTCGCCATCGTCATCTTGGGAGCCTCCTTCTTCTTTTCCTCAACGTAGGAGGGGGCTGACTTAGGGGTCGTGCCGCGCTTCACGTCCAAATAGTAGGCGTATGTCATCGGCTCGCCTTCCTTCAGGATATCGGCGCCGACCAGCTCGCCCAGGAAGTCGGTGTGCGTGGCCACGTCCATTTCCCGGACCACCTTTGCCTCGAGATAGGCCAGGGTGTTGTCCAGGATGATCGGTGCTTTGGTCTCGCCCAGGCTGTAGTTGACGCCTTCGAATTTGTTGATGTCCCGCCCCGACTTGAAGCCGAACTGGCCGATGAAACCCAATGGGGTGTCCTTGGCCAGGATGGAGACGGTGAATACCCTGCTATCCTTGATGAACTCGTGCGTCAGATTCCCCTTGTTGATGCAGACGGAGATGGTCGGCGGCTCCGATGAGGTTTGTATGACGGTGTTGGCGATCTGGCCGTTGATCCTGTCTCCCTTTCGCGAACAGATGACGTACAGACCGTAGGTTATCCGGTGCAGGGCTTTCGTATTCATCAGTCTCTCCCTTCGAAACAGATTCGGGGAACGGCGTCATCAACGGCGATGACTATGGCCATCGGCGGTGGCCTTCAGAAGAGCTCCTTCTCACTGATCTCGACGGCGCGTCTGAGCTCTTCGGCCAGTTCGGGCGGCAGGCCCTCGATGTCCACGTGCAGGAAACCCCGGACGATCATAGCGGTAGCCGCGTTGCGGCTGAGTCCACGGGACATCAGGTACTCCACTTCCTCTTCGGCAATCTTGCCCACCGCCGCCTCGTGGGACAGGTCCACGCCGGCCACCTCGCCTTTGAGCTCCGGTACGGCGTGAATGGTGCCGCGTTCAGACAGGATGAGGCCGCGGCATTCCAAATGGCCTTTGACCTCCGGCGCGCTGCCGGCGATGTAGCCCCGGGAAATGATCGTGCCGCCGGTGGTGATGGTGCGGGCCACTATCTCGGCCCGCGACCCCTTGGCGCTGAGCAGCACCCGGGAGCCGGTGTCCAGAGTGGATCCGGGGGTTGCCACCAGGATGGTATTGAACCTGACGATAGCCCCCTCGCCCACGCAGCGGGCCACCGGGTACATTTGCAGCGAGCGGACTGGTTTCATGCAGACGTAGTTGCAGAGGAATACTCCGCCTTCCTCGATGATGGCGCCACTGCGCGGACGTACATCTACTCCCGGCGCCCAGTTGTGGATCATGGTAAACGTGACCTTGGCTCCGCGCTTGATGTAGAACTCGGAAATGCCTATGTGCAGGCCCGAGGCATTCATGGGGTGGGTGGCGCAGCCGGTGATGATGTGCAGCTCGGAGCCCTCCTCGGCAATGATGATGTTGTGTACCTTCTGGGCCAGGTTCTTGTGGGCGATGTAAAGGCAGGCCTGGACCGGGTAGACCACCTTGGCTCCCGGCAGCGCCCTGATGAAATACCCGTTCTGAAGATCGATCTCGGCGTGAGCCGTGAACTTGTCTTGGTCCACGCTCACCGCGCGCCACCAGTAGTCCTGCAGCCAGTCGTACTTCTCCAGCGCCTTCGTGATGGCGAGCACTTCGACTCCTTCGCCGCTGGCGGAGCTGTGCACCACCGACCGGTCCATCTGGACGAAAGTGCCGGATCGCTGACTGGCATCATCCAGCGTTACGCCTACCTTCATGAATTGTGCCTTGTCCTCTGTCGGAAGCTTTGACGGCTTCTCCTGGTAGACGTGTTCCTCAGCGGTCGACGAATACTTGGCCATGTCTATGTCTTCGCCCAAGGCTGGTTTCTTCTCCAGGGCCTTCTCAGCCAAGTCCCGGCTCTTGCTCGATCGGACTACTTTAGACATTTGACGCATCCCTCGTAGCCGTTTTTCTTGATGCTGTCGAGACATTCGTGGGCATCCCGTTCACAGGTAACAGACCCGTTGAGCAGCACATAGCCTTTGGTGGCGTTGACATAGTCCAGGATGTGGCCAGTGTGAGTGATGATCAGGCCGGCCCGGGTCCGGCTTCGTTTTTGTTCCTTCTGCAGCAGCTCGTTGATCATCTGGCCGATGAGGGCGATATTCACCAGGTCGACACCGGACTCGGGCTCGTCCAGCAGCACCAGATCGGGCATTTGGGCCAGCAGTTGCAGCAATTCCGACCGCTTGATCTCCCCGCCGGAGAAGCCGTAGTTGATCTCTCGGTCCATCAGTTCACCCATGTTCAATCTCTCGGCCAGCCTGGCTATTGCTTCGTCATCTTCCCGGCCTCCCATGCAGGCCCGGACCATGTCGCGGGTCTTGACCCCTCGCACTACCGGTGGTCGCTGAAAGGACATGCCGATGCCCAGCCGGGCTCGCTCGTCCAGCGAGGCGTGGGTGATGTCCTGTCCTTTGAACCAGATGCGGCCTTCGGTGATCTGGTAGCGCGGGAAACCCATTATGGCCATCAAGAGCGTGGTCTTGCCGCTGCCATTAGGCCCGAACAGCGCGTGGGTTTCGCCGGCCTCGACATGGAGGTTGACCCCGTGGAGGATCTCCTTCCCGTGCGTTTCGACATGTAGTCCTTCTATCTTAAGCATGGTTCACCTCTTCTGACTCAAGTCGCCTGGGGCAGGACAGCCAGTGTGAATGATGCCATGTCACAATACTCCGTCGGTTGCTTTTCCGAAGACTGGCATGTGAATGATCAACCCCCTTTGTCCCCCATTCCTCCTGAGGCGGATCTTCGATCTTGGGGGGAGAAAGAAGAGAATTGGGGGACACCCCCAAACCCCCGGCAGGAGGTCTCCTCCTGCACTTCCGCGAAAACGTCCCTCTCCCTTGATGGGAGAGGATCAAGGTGAGGGTGGAACTCTGCACCTCTTTCAGTCCGCATAGCAAGTTATTTCGTCTTCTTGATGTAGACCTTGATCTCGCCGCCCTTCTCTTCCATGCCGACGAACTCGTTGCCGGTGGCCCGGCACCACGCGGGGGCGTCCTCTTTGATGCCCTCGTCGCTGGCCAGGATCTCCAGCACCTGCCCCGTCTTGAGTTCCTTTAGCTTGTTGGCGGTCTGATGGATCGGCATAGGACAGTATAAACCGACGCAGTCCAGCGTTGCATCTGACTTCATGTCGGTGCCTCCTTAGATAAACAGGTTGATCCGGCCGTCCTTGGCGTCGGCCAGGTAGGTGGCCACTCCAGCGTAGCTGTCCACCTCAGGGATGAAGGCTTCCTTCCCCAGCCCCATCATTCCCATGGAGGTGGTACAGGCAATGAACTTCACCCCCGACTGATGGGCCATGGTCATCAATTCCTGAGCCGATGGGAACTTGGTGTCCTTCATCAGCTTCCCGAACATCCATTTCCCCATGCCGAACATGTGGAACTTGGACAGGCCCAGCCTCTTGGCCCCGCCCCGGTTAATGAAGTTGAGCATCTTGCGCATGATGCCCTTGCTCTTCATCGGGCCTTCGTTCTTCTTGATGACATTCAGGCCCCAGAAGGTGAAGAACATGCTGACTTCCATGCCTATGGATGCTCCGCCTATGGCGATATTGAAGGCCGCCAACGCCTTGTCCATGTCTCCGCTGAACACGACCAAAGTCATCTTCTCCGCCATGGTAACACCTCTCTACTTGGACGCGATCTTGCCGCCGCACTTGGGGCAGACCTTGGCGTCTTTCGGAAGCGCTGTCTGACATGTAACACAGTAAGTCACTTTGACGCCGCAGCCCTGACAGAAAGGCGACATGACCGCGACCATCTCTGCCTCACAATAGGGGCAGGCACATTTGGCTCCCTTAGGGGTTCCCTTCTTCTTTGCCTTATCCTTTTCCATCATCGTCCTCCTTGGCGGTCCTACGCCTTCTTGCCCTTCTTAGCCACATAGTCATCGATAGCCCTGTTCAGGGCCTGTGCCCCCAGGTTGGAGCAGTGGAACTTGTTCTTGGGCAGGCCCTCCAGTTCCTTGGCCACCAGCTCCGGCGTGATCTTGCGGGCCTCCTCGATGGTCCTCCCTTTGGCCATCTCGCTCACCATGCTGGATACGGCGATGGCGGCCCCGCAGCCGAAGGTCTTGAACTTGACGTCGTCCAGGCGGTTATCCTTGACCTTGATATAGAAGGTCATCATGTCGCCGCAGACCGGGTTGCCCTCCTCGCCTACGCCGTCAGGATTCGAGATCTCCCCGACATTGCGGGGATTCGTGAAGTGATCCATCACTTTCTCGCTGTAGATCGGCATGTTCGTTTCCTCCTCTCTGCCCCTTCATGAACTTGTCATAAAGCGGTGACATCTTCCGTAGCCGCTCGACTATGGGTGGCAGCGATGCCACCACGTGTTCCACGTCTTCTTCGTTGTTCTGTATGCCAAAGCTGAACAGGAGTGATCCATGTGCCTGCTCCGGCGGGATGCCCATGGCCGTGAGAACATGTGACGCCTTGAGCGCCCGTGAGGTGCAGGCCGAGCCGCTGGAGGCGGCTATTCCTTTCTGGTTCATGAGCATCAACATGGACTCTCCCTCGATGAATTCGACCAGAAAGCTAGCGGCGCCGGGCAAGCGCTGGGTAGGGTGGCCGCTGAGAGTCGCGTGACCGATCTTAGATAGCAGGCCGATTATCAGCTTGTCGCGCAAAGTGACGAGCCGCTTGATGCGCGGTGCCACCTCCGATTCGGCCATCTGCGCTGCCTTCCCCATGCCCACAATGGCCGGGACGTTTTCGGTGCCGGGGCGTCTTCCCCCCTCCTGCACCCCACCGTCGAGCAGCGGGAGAATGCGTACTCCTCTCTTGACCCACAGGGCCCCAGCGCCTTTGGGCCCGTAGAACTCGTTGGCCGCCAAACTCAGGGCGTCCACCCCCAGCACCTTGACATCCAGGGGGACGGTGCCGGCCGTGGCCACGGCGTCGGTGTGAAAGACAGCGCCTGCTTCCTTGACCGCCTTGGCGATCTCGGCTATGGGCTGGATGGTGCCCACCTCGGCATTGGCGTGCATGATGGAAACCAGGATGGTGTCTTTTCTCAGCACGCGCGCCACCTCTTTGGGGTCTACCAGAGCATGCTTGTCAACTGGCACGAGAGTCACCTCAAAGCCCTGTTTCTCCAGAGTGCGTGCAGAGTGCATCACAGAGAAATGCTCGATAGCTGAGATGACGATGTGTTTGCCTCTCGATTGCTGAGCCATGGCCAATCCCTTGATGGCCATGTTATTGGCCTCAGTGCCGCTTGAGGTGAAGATGATCTCTTCAGCCTTGGCGCCGATGAGGTCGGCCACTTTGCCGCGGGCGTCATCTACGGCCTCCCTGCTGGCATCTCCCCAATCATGTATCGACTGCGGATTGCCGTAGGTTTCCTTGAAGTACGGAAGCATGGCCTCCAGCACTTCAGGGAGCAGGGGCGTGGTAGCAGTATTGTCCAGGTAAACCCTTCTCATCTCATACCTCCCACGCTTCTACCTTAGTGATCAGCCGTCATTGCCGCAGTGACTTCGGTCTCTTCTTCAGTGTTTCGTCCGCTCGAAAGTCGATAGTTGTTGTCTGGTGCCCATGACCACGACCTCGTCACCGACCTCCAGCACAGTCTCCTGCGGCGGGTTACCGAGAAGAGCCCCGCCCTTCTTCTGTACCGCCAGGACAGCAGCTCCGCCGCTGATCTCCTGGCCTTGCTTTATGGTCATCCCCGCCAGCGGAGAACCCGAAGCGATGGACACGTCTTCCAGAACGAAGTCGCGTTCGCGGCTGTGGATGGTGGTTTCCACAAAGTCGATCACCAGCGGGTGCAGGGCGATCATGGCCAGGCGCCTCCCTCCCAGTCGGAGAGGCAGGATGACCCGGTCGGCGCCTGCCCGCTTCAGCTTGGATTCCGATTCCTCAGCGAAGGCCCGGGCTACTATCAGAAGGTCAGAACGGAGTCCTCTGGCAGACAGGGTTATGAAGATGTTGTCGGCATCGCTGCCCACCGCTGCCACCAGGCCCCGGGCCCGCTGGATTCCGGCCTCCTCCAGGATATCATCCCTGGTAGCGTTCCCCTGGACGTACAGTTGGCCGTCACTGGCGGCCTTCGTGATAGCCTCCTGGTTCTGGTCGATGACCACGAAAGGTACCCCCTCGCTCTTGAAAGTGATGGCCACCTCCCTGCCCACCTGACCGTAGCCGCAGATGATGATATGGTCTTTGATCTTAGCGATGTTGTCTTTCATACGGCGACTCCCCCATATGTTGGTTATCTGGCCCTCTATCAGGTACTGTACGATGATGCCCAGGGAGTAGAGCATAACTCCTACCCCCCCAATGACAAGGAAGATGGTGAAGACCCTGCCGGCGGCTGACAGGTCGTGTACTTCCTTGAACCCCACAGTGCTCAGAGTGGTGATGGTCATGTATAGAGCATCTAAGAAGGACCACTCTTCTCCTCCTATGACCTTGTAGCCGACGGTACCTACAGCGATGACCACAAGAAGCGCTATGGCTATGTATATCAGCCGTCTCCGGGGGCTCATCAACTACCTCTCTCCAGCGATGATGCCGGATGATCATCTCACGGAGTCCCTGCTTCGTGAGCGTACGGGTCCTTGCCGGTCTTACTTCAGGCGGCTCTCGACGGCTGCCCAGTCGATGTTCTTGAAGAAAGCCTCGATGTAGTCGGCTCTCTTCAATCCGTAATCGATCATGAAGGCATGCTCGAACACGTCCATGACCAGTATGGGCGTGCCGCCGGCGAGATGCCCGGTCTCATGCTCGTTGATCCACTGGTTGATCAGCCGGCCCGTAGCCCCGTCCTGGTAGAGGATGGCCCAGCCGATGCCCCGCATGGTGCCGGTGCCTTTGAAGTCCTTCTCCCAGTTGTCCCAGCTGCCGAACTCCTCCGCCAGCTTCTTCCCCAGCTTGCCCAGTTTCTCCGGCGCTGCCTTTCCGCCGAGGTTCTCGAAGTAGTACTCGTGGACTCTCATCCCGTTGAATTCGAACCCCACTCGGCGCTTCAGTTCGGCATACTCGGGCGTGCCGATCTTGCCGTCTTTGGCCATGGCGGCCAGTGTTTCCAGCAGCTTGTTGGTGTTGGTCATATAGCCTTGATAAAGAGTGAAGTGGTTCTTGAGCAGCGTCTCGCTGAAGCCGGCCATGCCTATTAGTTTGCCGTAGTCCTTCGCAGTGTAAGCCATCTCCTCCTCCTTCTCATCGGGTCCGTCAGTTCCTGACGGTCGGTTGCGCCAGAGTCTCTCTTGTAGTATGGTGCACGATCTGATCTGTCGTCGCTCGACAGGATGGTTGCTCTATGGATGAAGCGATCCGTGGGCAGTGAGCCATGCTGACCTCAGGCCTTGGCCAAGCCCGCCTTTAACTCGGAAAGCCGCTTCAGATGGGACCGCTCCTCCTCGATTATCTTGCCTATCACCTGGGCATCCGCTCGGCGAACCAGGTTCTGCATTTCGGTATAGAAGAGGATGGAATCCTTCTCCGCTCGAATCCCAAAGTCGATGCCTTCAGCATCGCCGGAGGTCTTTTCGGCCAGGGTGCAGGCGGCTGCTTCGCTGGAGAAGACGGCAGAGTTCACCAGCGATTTGAGGTACTCGTCGTATTCTTCTGTGTACGACTCCGGAGGCGGCGCGTCAACCACAGCCTTCAGCATGGTCTGGTAGGCCTTTATGTGTTGCTTCTCCTGATCGGCCAGGTACTTGAACGCAGTCTGGGCCTTCATGCTCCTAGCGCAACTGACCATGGTCTCATAGAATGCCGCGCCGCTCTTTTCGATACCGACGGCGACATCCAGCAGTTCCTTCCCCGAGAAAAACATACCCATTCTCTCTTGACCACTCCTTTCCAGTCCTCTATTCCGTGGACGGGAGGCGGTTTCTGGGCCCCTGACTCCCACTCAAGCACGAACTGCTACGCGTCAGGCAGCAGATGCTCTTGCTCGACGACGTCCAGTTTTTGAGGGATTGTGACCGAGCCGCCAAAGAAGACACCCCCAATCTTGAGGATCCTCCCGGCCCCGATGCTCGTTTACCCTCCTCGCTGAATTATAACATGCATGAGAATGTTCCATGTCGCGTGGTCCAGATTGCATCATCTCCTGTCTCTTGGCACCAACCTCGCAGGGCGGTGGCCGTGCCAGGGATGAAAAAGCACAGAGAGATTCTAGTGGTCCGCAGTAGCTTCCTGATGCGACTTTTGTCTCACAACCCTCTTTCAACCCCCTTTGATCCCCCACTCCTCCTGAGGCGGATCTTCGATCCTCCTGGGGCGCATCTTCGATCTTGGGGGATCAAGAAGAAGAATTGGGGGAGACCCCTCATCCTGAGGCGAGTCTACGACCAAATCCCCGCCAGGAAGTGTCCTAGCCCTCTTCGGAGATGGACACCCTGGAAGCATTCCGCACAGGCTCCGTGTGGTCACTTGTGTGCACGAGTGGAACTGACGGCGATAGGATTTCAGGAACCTGGCGTAGAGTCTTGGATTCGGCTGCGTCGACAGGGGTGATGGTTTCGTCCAGGTGAGTCAGTATGGAAGGCTCTCCAGCCTCAAGTTCTTCTCTCCCACCAGTTCCGCGAGTCGTTGGTGGAGTTCGGGGCTGTAGCTGATGGTGACATTTGGTAGGTCCAGCCTGACCCGTTCGGTGCTGCTGATTATGGTCAGGGTCACCTCGTCCTTGCCAGGATAGCTCTTGAGCGTCTCTACAGTGCGAGTGAGGCGTTTCAGGTCTTCCTGCTCTTTGTCTGTCTGGGCTATCGTCACCAGAAGACGATGCCTCTGGGGTTGAGGCTCAGGCGGTGGTTTCTCCTTTCCGGGTTCGTACTGGCGTACTTGGTCGCAGATCAGCTGCGCTCCGTCGTTGCGGGCTCTCACCTTGCCCTGAATCAGCAATATGTTCCCTTCTATCCAGAGTTCCTGCGTCTGCTGATAGACTGATGACCAGCAAGTCACCTCGACGCTGCCATCCAGATCCTCCAGGCTGGCGCTGACGAAGGGCTGTCTGCTCTTGGTCAAGCCCTGTCTGACGGAGACGACCTGGCCGGCCACGGTTACCGTCTGCCCCACCATGTCGGCGTTGATCTCTCCGCAGAAGGCCGTCGTGCTGGATTTGAGTTCCCGGGCGGCCTGGTAGAAGGGGTGGCCCGAGAGGTAGACCCCGATGAGCTCCTTCTCCCACGCCAGCTTGTCCCTGTAAGAGACTTCGACATTCTCCAATTGGATTTCAGGGAGAGGAGTTGGCGTGGTAGCTCCCCAAAGATCGAACATGGTAGCCTGTCCGGATTCGCGCAGATTCTGTTCGCGTTGAGATAGAGACACGATGCGGTCGAGCTGGTTCAACACCGCCCCGCGGCCGCCCAGGCAGTCCAGGGCGCCGGCCTTGATCAGGCTTTCCATCACCTTCTTGTTCATGCCGCGCAGATCGGCCCGGCGGCAGAAGTCTTCGATGGACTTGAATGGTCCGCCCTTCTTCCTGGCCTCCACTATCGGTGCGATGGCATTAGCCCCCACATTCTTGACGTCGGAGAGGCCGAACCGGATGGCCGGCTCCGCCGACTCTTCAATGCTGAAGCTGGTCCCGCTCCGGTTGACATCCGGAGGCAGGACCTTGATGTCCAGGCGCTGGCAGTCGGCCACGGCTGTGGCCACTTTGTCCTGCTGCCCGCTGTGAGAAAGCAGAAGGGCGGTCATGTATTCGACAGGATAGTTGGCCTTCAGGTAGGCAGTCTGGTAGGCGATCATGGCATAGCTGACACTGTGGGCCTTGTTGAAGGCGTAACCGGCGAAGGGCTCGATCAGTTCAAACACCTGCTCGGCCACCTTGAGTGAAAAGCCATTGCCTTTGGCTCCTTCCAGGAAACGAACGCGCTCCTTCTGCATGATCTCAGGGATCTTCTTGCCCATCGCTTTGCGCACGATATCGGCTTGCCCCAGGCTGTAGCCGGCGAATGCTTGGACGATGAATAGCACCTGGTCCTGATAGACGATCACGCCGTGAGTTTCCTCCAGGATTCCCGCCAGAGACGGATGTGGGTAGGTGATCGGCTCCAGGCCGTGTTTGGCCTTGATGAAGGTAGGTATGTGGTCCATTGGGCCGGGGCGATAGAGCGCTACCATGGCCGCTATGTCGCTGAAGTTGGCCGGTTTCAGTTCCTTCAGATAGCGTCTCATGCCCGAGCCTTCCAGTTGGAAGACACCACCGGTTTCCCCGGAAGAAAGCAGATCGAAGGTCTTGGCGTCGTTCAGAGGCAGTTTCAGCAAGTCCAGATCGATGCCCCGGTGCTGGGCGATGATTTCCCTGGCTCGCGACAGAGTGGTCAGGTTGATCAGCCCCAGCAGGTCCATTTTGAGCAGGCCGACCCGGGCAATATCCTGCATGACGAACTGGGTCATTGCCATGCCCTTGGTCTCGCCCTTGCTTACCTGCTGGAGAGGGACGTGTTCGACCAGTGGGTCTTTCGAGATGACGATCCCGGCGGCGTGAGTGCTGGCATGGCGCGACACCCCCTCCAGGTGCTTGGCGGAGTCTACGAGGTTGCGAACTATGGAGTCTTCCTGATACATGTGGCGCAGTTCCTCGTTTTCCTGCAAAGCCTTCTCCAGGGTCATGCCGACCCCAAATGGGACCAGCTTGGCCACTTGGTCGACCTGGCCGTAGGGCAGGCCCAAAGCTCTCCCCACATCCCGCAAAGCTGCTCTGGCTCCCAGCGTGCCGAAGGTGATGATCTGGGCCACATGGTCCTGGCCGTACTTCTGAGCTACATACGAGATGACCTCGTCGCGGCGATCGTCCTGGAAGTCGAGGTCGATATCCGGCATTTCCTTGCGCTCTATGTTGAGGAACCGTTCAAAGACGAGCTTGTGAACCAGGGGATCAACGTCGGTGATGCCCAGGCAGTAGAGGATCAGGCTGGCTGGCGCACTGCCGCGCACTCCGCAGGGAATCTTCTCTCGCCTGGCAAACGAGACGATGTCCCATACCACCAGAAAGTACTGGGCGAAGTTGGTCTTCTGGACGACTTCCAGCTCATATCTCAGCCTGGTTTCTACTTCCGGGCCCGGGCTCTGCCCGTATCTTTGCGCCAGTCCCTGCCAGCAGCGATCGGCCAGGTACTCATCGGCAGTCTTGCCGGGGTCTATGGCGACCTCGGGCAGGTGCAGGCGACCGAACTCCATCTCCAGATTGCAGACCCGGGCAATCCGCTCCGTGTTCTCCAGGGCTTGGGGCATGTCAGAGAACTCTGCGGCCATCTCCTGGGGGCTCTTGAGGTAGAAGAAGTCCCCGGCCATCTTCAGCCGCTTCTCATCGTTGACGGTGGTGTTGGTCTGGATGCAGAGCATGAGGTCTTGCCATCGGGCATCCTGCTTCTCTATGTAGTGAACGTCGTTGGTGGCTACCAGGGGTATGTTCAGCTTGGCACTGAGGGCCAGAAGCCCTTTGTTGACCTGCTCAAGCTCAGGGATGGGGTGCTTCTGCACCTCCAGGTAGTAGTCGCCGAAGAGTTCCTTGTGCCACATGGCGCTCTGCTCGGCTTCCTGGAGGCGTCCTTCCAAGACGAGACGAGGGACCTCCCCGCCAAGACATGCAGAGAGGGCTACCAGCCCCTGATGATGCTCGGTCAAGATTTCCCTGTCGATTCTGGGTCGGTAATAGAACCCTTCAAGGTGAGCTTTGGTGGACAGCTTCAGCAGGTTCTTGTAGCCGGTTTTGTCCTTGGCCAGCAGTACCAGGTGGTAAGGGTCTTTGTCGGCGGCAGTTCGGCTTTGGCGGCTGTTTGTGGCAACGTAGAACTCGCAGCCGATGATGGGTTTGATGCCGGCCTCCTTGGCCTGAAGGTAGAAATCGATGATGCCGTGGAGGGCGCCGTGGTCGGTAATGGCCAGGCTGTCCATGCCCAATTCCTTGGTGCGGGCGATGAGGTTGGGAATGCGGCACATGCCATCGAGGAGGCTGTACTCGGTGTGGACGTGGAGGTGTGTGAACATGGTCAATAGTCAGTGGGGAAACCGAAAACCATTATAGCATCTGGACGCGGTTAGGGGCTCAAGGGGCATGCCTTCATCCGCTTCGGCGAATGGTGCCTGCCCTGCCTTTTTGTGGATAGTTGGGCCAGGCGTTTTGTGGCTATCTCGTCCCCTTCGGTCCCTGAGACTACCGTCACATACGTACTTCCACAGGCGTCACGATACTGGTAACATGGGCGTTATGGACCAGCCTGTGAAACATACCAGCCTGCAGATAACCGGGATGACCTGTGCCACCTGTGCCGGAACGGTGGAGAGGAAGCTATCCCAGCTTCGTGGCGTGTCCAAGGCCAGCGTGAATCTGGCCTCTGAGAAGGCGACCGTGGAATATGACCCGTCGCAGGCCACCGAGCAGGATCTCGTGCGGGCGGTTGAGGAAGCCGGATATGGCGTAGCCATTAGTGAGGTGGTCTTTGACGTCACTGGCATGACCTGTGCCACCTGCGTCCAGAACATAGAGACGGCACTCAATGGCCTGGATGGTGTGGTGTCGGCGACAGTGAACCTGGCCAGCGAGAAGGCATACGTTCGCTACAATCCCGAGGTGATCAGTGTCCCCAGGTTGAAGAAGGCGATCAGCGACGCCGGCTACAAGGCGGTGCCGGCTGACGAGAAGGCCGGGGACTACGACCGGCAGGCCCGAGACCGCGAGCAGCGCAGACTCGTACTGCTCCTCATCTTCAGCTTCTCCCTGGCTATCCCTGTCTTCGTGCTGTCGATGGTCATGCCCTTTGACAGCAACGCCGACAACTGGCTCCTTCTGGGACTGACCACGCCGGTGCAGTTCCTGGTGGGCTGGCAGTTCTACATTGGGACCTACAAGGCGCTGCGCAACCGCCGCGCCAACATGGACATCCTCATTGCCCTGGGCACCACGGCGGCCTACGTGTACAGCCTCCTGGTGACGGCGATGCCTGCCACATTCGAGGGCGATGTGTATTTCGACACGGCGGCCCTGATCATCTCGATTGTGTTGCTGGGGCGCTACCTGGAGGCCCGCGCCAAGGGCCGGGCCTCGGAGGCCATCAAGAAGCTCATGGGCCTCCGCCCCAAGACGGCCAGCATTCTCGTGGATGGTGTGGAGACGCAGGTGGCTGTCGAAGACGTCGAGGTGGGACAGATCGTGGTGGTCAGGCCCGGGGAGAAGATACCGGTGGATGGCACGGTTGTCGAAGGAGCTTCGGCCGTCGACGAGTCCATGCTCACCGGGGAGTCGATGCCGGTGGACAAGAAGGCCGGCGATGGTGTGGTGGGGGCCACCATCAACAAGGATGGACTGCTGAAGTTCCGGGCCACCAAGGTCGGTAAGGATACTGCCCTGGCCCAGATAATCAAGCTGGTGGAGCAGGCCCAGGGGTCGAAGGCGCCCATCCAGCGCCTGGCCGACTCCGTGGCCGCTGTCTTCGTCCCGGTGGTGGTCACCATTGCCCTCGTAGCCTTCATTGCCTGGTTCGCCATTATCGGGAAACCATTCGTGTTCGCCCTGGAGGCTTCCATCTCCGTGCTGGTGATTGCCTGCCCCTGCGCTCTCGGGCTGGCGACGCCGACGGCGATCATGGTGGGGACCGGGAAGGGGGCCCAGAATGGTATTCTGATCAAGAGCGCCGCTTCCCTGGAGCGGGCGTACCGCGTCGAGACCGTCGTCTTTGACAAGACTGGCACCCTGACACAGGGGACGCCCACGGTGACGGACGTGGTCCCGCTCGACGCCGTGAACCAAAGCGAGGTCCTTCGCCTGGCCGCTTCGGCGGAGAAGGGCTCGGAGCATCCCGTAGGGCAAGCCATGGTCAAGGCTGCCAGCAAGGAAGGCCGGCATCCATCCGATCCGGAGTCTTTCCAGGCCCTGAGCGGCCGTGGTGTTCTGGCCACGGTAGAGGGCAGAGAGGTGCTGCTCGGGAACCGTATTCTCATGTCCGAAAGCGGGGTGGAGGTAGCCGCTGCTGAAGAGAGAGTCGTCAATCTGGAGATCCAGGGGAAGACGGTCATGCTGTTGGCTCTGGATAGGAAGCCGGTGGGACTGATCGCTGTCTCGGACACGCTGCGCGACAACGCCGCGGAGGCTATCGGCCAGCTTCACCAGATGGGCTTGGAGACGGTCATGATCACCGGCGACAACCGGCGCACGGCGGAGGCGATGGCCAGGCAGGCCGGAATTGAGAGAGTCCTGGCGGAAGTCCTCCCCGATGACAAGGCCAAGGAGATTCGGGGTTTGCAGGAGAGTGGCAAAGTGGTGGCCATGGTGGGAGATGGCATCAACGACGCGCCGGCACTGGCCCAGGCTGACATCGGCATAGCCCTGGGCAGCGGCACCGATGTGGCCATGGAGAGCGGCGATGTTGTGCTGGTGAGGAATGACTTGAGAGACGTGGTGGAGGCCATCAGGCTGAGTCGGTACACCATCAGCAAGGTGAAACAGAACCTCTTCTGGGCCTTCGCCTACAACACGCTGGGGATTCCGATTGCGGCTGGAATCCTCTATCCCTGGAACCACACGCTGCTGAACCCGATTATTGCGGCGGCGGCCATGGCTTTCAGCTCGATTTCCGTGGTCACTAACTCGCTGCTGATGAACCGGTATCGTGTCCAGGGGCACACGGATTCGTAGTTGCACAGCATGCTGTGCAACTACCAGGGACAGAGGGTAGGCAGAAGAGGTGTCCTCCTGAGGCGGACCGGGGGTTTGAGGGTGTCCCCCAATTGTCCTTCCTATCCCCCAAGATCGAAGATCCGCCTCAGGAGGAATGGGGGCTAGGGGGTTGATACCGAGTCCCGAAACAGTCTAAGGAGTGCCGAAAAAGGAGGGGAAATGGGCAAGTTTGTCGAAGTGGCCAAGGAAGGTGACGTAGCTGATGGTGGCATGAAAGAGGTAGCAGCCGATGGCCAGAAGATACTGCTGGCCAAGGTCGGCGGCCGCTACTATGCGGCTGACGGCCGTTGCCCGCACATGGGGGCCAGCCTGACCTCGGGGAAGCTCGAGGGGACGGTGGTCACCTGCCCGCGGCACGGGTCTCAGTTCGACCTCAGCGACGGGCACATGATCCGCTGGGCGCAACTGCCGGGCGTGGTGTCGGCGATCGGGAAAGCGTTCAAGCGGCCGCGGGCGCTGCAGGCGTTCCCGGTCAAGGTCGAGGCAGGGAAGGTCCTGGTCGAGATCTAAGGAACGTCTGAGAAAGAGGTGCAGGATGCCTCCTGCTGGGGTTCGGGGTGTCCCCAGATCTTTTGCTCTCCCCCGAGAGTGGGCGCCAGGGGGTTGGAATCAAGTCTGGAGACGGCGCTGAATAGAGTGTGCAGAGGGGCAAAGCCCGTTTGCCGGGAGCCTGAGGGTGTCCCTCAGTTCCCCTCTCTGATTCCCCAGGATTGGGGGTTAGGGGGTTGACGAGACCTAGAGAATCGGAGGTGAAAATGAAGGACGTATATGAGGCCAAGCTGTGGGTGAACAAGAAGGATATTGAACTCAACCCGTTTGTAGAGCAGTTTCTGGCTGGCACTGTGACTGGCGGCGTGCGGACTCTCAGGGGCGTGGAGGCGGTGCGGACCGTTGAACTGAAGATGGCGAAGAAGGCTGTTACCCTTGTTGTCAACGGGAAGGCACTGGAGCTTACCCAGTTCCCGAATGACATCATCTCCGGTACGGTGACTGGCGTTGTTTCCTCGCTGAAGGGAGTCGACAAGGTCAGCAGCCTGCAAATTGACATAAAGGTGCTTCAGAAGAAGTCGTGAGCGAAGCCCACACCAATCGCCTGGCGAGGGAGACTAGCCCATATCTGCTCCAGCACGCCCACAATCCAGTGGACTGGTATCCATGGGGCGATGAGGCCCTGGAGCGGGCTCGCCGGGAAGACAAGCCCATCCTGCTGAGTGTAGGGTACTCGGCCTGTCACTGGTGCCACGTCATGGAGAGGGAGTGCTTCGAGAACCACGACATTGCCCGCCTGATGAATGAGCACTTCGTCTGCATCAAGGTGGACCGTGAGGAGCGCCCCGACATTGACCACGTCTACATGGAAGCCGTGCAGGCCATGACCGGAAGCGGGGGCTGGCCCCTGACTGTGTTCCTGACTCCAAATGGAGAGCCCTTCCACGGAGGAACGTATTTCCCGCCCGAAGACCGTCACGGCCTCCCGGCGTTTCCCCGAGTCTTGCTGGCGGTGTCAGAGGCTTACGGAGCAAGACGCTCCCAGGTGGCGGGTGTTGCCCAGGACCTGGTCTCCCGGCTCAAACAGAGTCCGAACGTTGAGTCAGGTTCAGAGCCGCTGACAGAGGATGTCCTTACCGATGCCTATCGGTTTCTGGAAGGAAGCTTCGACGATGACAATGGCGGCTTCGGCCCCGGGCCGAAGTTCCCCCAAGCCCCTGTTATCGAGTTTCTGCTGCAGTACCATCACCGAACAGGCGAGCCGCGGGCTCTCCGCATGGTGGAGCTGACCCTGGACAAGATGGCTGCGGGCGGCATCTACGATCACATTGGGGGAGGCTTCCATCGCTATGCCACGGATGGCCGTTGGATGATTCCGCACTTTGAGAAGATGCTCTACGACAATGCACTGCTGAGTCGCCTATACCTCCATGCCTATCAGGTCACCGGGAAGGCAGGCTACCGGCGCATTGCCGAAGAAACGCTGGACTACGTGCTCCGGGAGATGACAGCCCCTGCCGGCGGGTTCTACTCCTCCCAAGATGCCGACGTTGATGGCAAAGAGGGCCAGTACTACCTCTGGACGCCCGGCGCAATCACCGAGTTGCTGGGGGAGGAGGACGGCCGGCTGATCAGCCGATACTTCGGCATCGGAAGTGAAGGGAACTTTGAAGGCGGCAGTGTCCTTCATATCCCTAAGGACTTGGCAGGGTTGGCGGCTGAGACAGGAGTTCGCCCGGCGGACATCGAGACGGTCATGGCGCGTTCCAAGCTCAAGCTTCTGGAGGCGAGGGAAAGGCGGCCCAGACCGGGGCGCGACGACAAGATACTCACGTCTTGGAACGGTCTTATGCTGCAGGCTCTGGCCGAGGCCTCCAGCGTTTTCCGGCGGGAGGACTACCTGAAAGCGGCTACGGCCAATGCGGTTCTTCGAGTCGGCGAGCTGATGAAGGCGGAAGTGCTGATGCACAGCTACAGGGATGGCATGTCCGGAATACCCGGCTACCTGGACGACCACGCCTTCACGATTCGCGGGCTCCTATCTCTTCATGAAGCCACATTTGAGCAGCGCTGGCTGCAGATGGCATTCGATCTGGCCGGTGCTATGGTGCGCCGGTTTGGCGACGAGGAGAATCCAGGGGTTTTCTATGACACCGGTCCGGATCATAGTATCCTGTTTGCCCGCCCGCGGGACACGGCAGATTCTGTGAAGCCATGCGGTGGATCGGGTGCCGCCGAGGTCCTGCTGCGCATATCGAGGATCACCGGCGATGGCTCCTATGAGAAGTTGGCCGCAGCCATGCTGGGACTGGTCCGGGATCAGATACTGGCCCATCCCCTGGCATCCGGTAACTGGCTCTGTGCTCTGGACTTAAACCTGTCTGACCCCGAGGAGGTTGTCGTCATTGGCCGCCGCGGCGATCCAAACACAGAGGCTCTCCTCACGACCATCCATAGCCGGTATCTCCCGAAGAAGGTTCTTGTGGGCTTTCAACCGGATGATCCTGTCGTTCCTCCTGCTGCCATGCTGGCGAAGGATCGCAAAGCAATGCAGGGTCGCCCGACCGTGTACCTCTGTCGGCAGCGCACTTGCCACCCTCCCGTAACCGATCCGGACCAACTGCGCCTCCTCCTGCGAGATTGACCCTCTTGAGCGCAGACTACGTTTTCGGATCACAGACTAGTCGAGAGTGTCGGAAGATGGCTGTTTGGCAGGTCTGCGCTTTCGCCCGATCCCGTTCGTATTGACGCGGGTGGTAGAATTAATGTAGTTAGGGGCAATGTCGCTTGTCATTTCTGTTGTGGGCAGGTCCAATTCGGGCAAGACCACACTACTCGAAAAACTGATTTCTGAGCTCAAGAAAAGGGGCTACACCGTAGCTGCAGTCAAACACTCCGGCAGCGATTTCCAGCTCGACCATCCTGGCAAGGACAGTTGGCGCCTGACCGAAGCCGGGAGCGACGCTGTGCTGCTAGTTTCCCCCCAGAAGATGGCTTTCATGCAGAGGGTCAGCCATCCGCCCACCTTTGAAGAGGTGATCGATTTCCTGGGGAACAAGTTCGATTTCATTCTCATTGAAGGCTTCAAGGAAAGCGGTATCCCGAGGATCGAAGTGCATCGAAAGGAGTTGGGCGGTCTGATCTCCTCACCAGAGAAGCTGTTCGCAGTTGTGACAGATGAGCAGTTGGATGTACCAGTGCCACAGTTTTCCAGCCGCGATGGTGTGGCATTGGTTGATCTACTGGAGAAGAGGTTGGCAGTCCCATCTTGCGCTGGGACCGCATCTTCTGATGGCTGATGTCTCCCAGCAACTGACGGATACACCGGCCAGAGAGCTTAGCCATATATGTTGATGGCTTCTTCTATATGGAAGCGGGCACTAGGTCAGGAAGTCAGGTGGTCTTGGAAGGGAGAGAATTGATTCTCGCCGCCGAAGGTTTTGTCTTCGAACTGCCGCCCCGCGTGAGATGGGCGAGGCGCATCTTGATCAAGCCCTGCGCCGGCTACGCCGTCCCGTACCCCGCCACGACCAGCAAGGAGATTCTGGAGAGGGTCATTTCCTCCATCAGGGCGGTCAGCGAGGCAGATATCATTCTGCTCGAAGGCAGTCCTTGTCAGGAAGAGATGAAGCCCATCTACCGGACGCTGGGGTATGAGTTTCCCCGGGTCATAGCGCTTGATGTGAAGGACTCGGTCTTTGTTGAGGTGGAGAATCCGCTGGTGCGTCCGTTTGCAGTGCCTACCTTCTGGCTCCCCAATGTGCTCCTGTACTGTGACTATTTGATCAGCATAACCCCTTTCAAGGTGGTGGGGAAACAGGGCGATTTCACCATCAAGAACCTTCTTGGCCTGCTGCCGGTGAGCAAGTATCAGGGAGCCAATGGCTCTGCATGGGGGGCCCTGAACGATCTTGGGATGGACAAGGTCATTGCCGACCTCTATTTCACGTTGCCTTTCGACCTGGGGGTCATCGACGGACGCAAGAAGTTCGTTGGGAAGGACGAGCCCTCTGTGGGGAAGACCCAGGACTGTGGTAAGATTTTCGTTGGCGAGCCGTATGAGGTCGACCTGGAGGCCTCTCAGTCAATGGGCGTTGCCACAGAGTACCTGCAGTGGATTGAGATAGCGAAGACGCAGATAGGCAGTGAAGAAGACGATGGCTAGGGCGGTACCCCGTCCCGGGTCACTCACGGATTGAGCCGATCTCCTTGCCTCTGACCTGGCAGATACTTTGACACACCTCCAAACCGCAGGCGCTGCACTGAGTCCTGCAGTCGGGTGTCTCTCTGCCTTGGAAAGTGCGTTCGTATTCCTGCTTGAGGAAGGCAGGATTCACGCCAACGTCTATGTGAGACCACGGCAGGATCTCATCGACAGGGTGCTGGCGGTAGGCGTAGAAGGCAGGATCGACCCCGGCCTTGTCGAAGGCCCCCAGCCAATTGCCGTATTGGAAGCGCTCACTCCAGGCATCGAATGTGGCTCCTGCCTGCCAGGCGTAGTAGATTACCTTCCCCAAACGGCGGTCCCCCCTTGCCAGGATGGTCTCCAGTAGGCTGGTTTCCCGATCTCCCCAGGAAAGGTGTGCTTTGGCGCGTCGGAGGCCGTTTCTCAAAGTCTCATGTTTTGCCTTCAGTTCCTCTGGGCTATCCTGGGCCACCCATTGGAATGGGGTGTGTGCCTTGGGAACAAACGTGGATACGCTGAGCCTGATTCTTGGGGAGGATTTTCTCGTTTCGCGTCTTACCCTATCTACGATGTGGACGATGCCTTCCACATCGTCCATGGTCTCGGTCGGTAGCCCTATCATGAAGTAGAGCTTGATGTTGGTCCACCCCTTCGCCAGCGTGGCGGCGATGGTCTCAACGATCTTGTCATCCGGCACGGCTTTGTTGATGACCTGCCTTAGCCGCTCAGTGCCGGCCTCCGGCGCGAAGGTCAGGCCGGGCTTCTTGTTGAAACGAAGAGACTCCATCAGCTTGACCGAGAAGCCGTCGATGCGCAGGCTGGGAAGGGACAGCGTGAGCCTGCAATCACTATGCTCATCGATCAGACTGGTTACCAGAGAGTCGATGCCGGGATAGTCAGTGGTGGTAAGCGAGATGAGGGAGATGTCATTGTATCCGCAGTTGCTGATAAGCTGTCTGGCAGCCGCGAGCACTTCCTGATGGCTCCGATGTCGCTGTGGGCGGTAGACGACGCCGGCCTGGCAGAAACGACAGCCGCGCGTGCAGCCGCGCTGCACCTCTACTGCCCCGCGATCATGGATCACGGAAATATAGGGTACGACCGGTCTGGTAACCGGCGGCGGCAGCTCCGCCAGTATGCGACGCTGGATGCTCGGCCTAGCTTGGGTCACCGTTGGCCGAAGTCCGGCAAAGGCGCCGATGGGATCATTGTGTGCTATATACAAGCTGGGAACGTATACCCCTGGGATCTCGGCCAATCGGGTCAAGAGGTCATCCCTTTTCAGCCCTTCCCTCTTGCACTTGCGGAACTCCTCAACTATCTCGACTGCCAGCTCTTCCCCGTCTCCGATGGCGAAGGCGTCAATGAAATCAGCCATTGGCTCGGGATTGAGGACGCAGCTACCTCCGGCGATTATGAGCGGATGAGACTCTGTTCTGTCTCTCGCCAAGACGGGCATGCCAGCCAGGTCGAGCATGTTCAGCACGTTGGTGTAGGTCAGCTCATAGCCCAGGGAGAAGCCAATGATGTCGAATTCAGCCAGCGGTTTCTTGGACTCCAGACTGAGAAGCGGAGCGCCAGCTTGGCGCATTGCGGCCTCCATGTCCACCCAGGGGGCAAAGGCTCGTTCGGCGAGGACCCCGGGCTGGCTGTTGAGTATCTCATAGAGGATGGGCAATGCCAGGTTGGACATGCCGATCTCGTAGACGTCCGGATAGACAAGGGCCACCTTGACCTCGGTGGCAGCCCAGTCTTTCACAATGCTGTTCCATTCGCCACCGGTGTAGCGCCCAGGCTTGGTCACTTTGCTCAGCATGCTGTCTGGATAAGACACCGTTACCTCAGTTCTGGGGGTGTGGATGCGTTGATTGTCAGTCGGGCGATCGCGGTGGGGACACCATAGTCCTCCAGTCAGGGACACAACTCTGGGCCAAACTCATCGGGCAGCGGAGGTCAGTAACATATGCACGCCTCAGGATATGCTTGTGAGGTATGACAGGCAACGCACTCTCCCTTCAGACTGATTATAGTCTGGCGCGCGTGTCCAACTCAACCGGCACAGCGGGGACGGCGGCATTGCCTAGTGGCGCCGTCGTCTGAGCTCGTCGCCGTCATGCCTGGGCGGGCTATCATTTTTGTCACAAAATTGCGCCGTAGCTTTAGTGTGAGGGTTTTGTGTTCTTGACAGGTACCGTTTGGGGACTTAGGATAACATCGGGGTAGTACGCTCACTGGCTTATAGGAGTGGTGTATCTGTTGGCCCAGAAACAGTCGGATCAGACAATTGTCAAGTTAGTCGAGCGCTTGAAGTCGCAGGGGTATGAGGTGCGGCCGAACGCTGCACTTCGCGGCAAGTCCGGTGCCGATCATACCTTTGACTATCTGGTGCTGCGGCGAGACGGCTTCATGAGCCTGCTGGCTGCTATTGAAGTCATCAATGATGCTGAAGATCCGGAGACGAGCCTGCATAAGCTCTTTGCCTTCCAGGACAAGTGCTCTGAGTGCGGCATCAATCGTTCCGTAGTCATCGCCATTCCTCGTCTGAGTTTCGTGGCCAGTCAGTTTGCGCAAAAGGATGGCGTTGAGGTCTTCGATGAACAAGCCGTCCAGATGTTTCTGACTCGCCCTCCGGCATCGCGTGCATCGCTCAAAGATGTGCCCTCAGCCTTCTTCCAGAAGACTGAGGTACTGCAGGCGCTCAAGACGCTTGGCTATCGAGTTGACGAGTCGGTCAAAGTGGTCGGCGATTCCGGCACTGAGCATGTATTTGGGGCCACCGCGCTGTGGGACGATGGCTTCATTCTATCCCGGCTTGGCATTGACTACCTTTCCAGCGACAGCGTCGACAAGACGCAACTGAGCCTCTTCGACGAGAAGTGCCGGGATGCCGGGGTAACTGAGAGGATGCTGTTGGTTCCGAAAGGGCTAACGGATGAAGCCAAGAAGTTTGCAGAGCAGAAGAGAATTGAAATAGTCAGCCTTGATGGGCGTCGCAAGGAGGCGGTTGCTGAGGGATCCACGTCTCTGCCGTCTGCTTCCACCAAGGGAGTCGCGGAGCAAAGCAGGCAAGGATCTGCGGACGCGGAGAAGTCGCCGAAGGCAGCAATCCCTGCGGCGGAATCGGCTTCGCCGATGGCATCGGCAGAGAAGACAGGGGAACCGAAGAAGACTGACGCTGTCTCCGCAGTACAACCGTCCAAGCCAGCGACACCCGGTCGAGAAGCGAGTCCGGTACCTGGTGCCGCCCAAGTAAGTGCGTCCCAAGAGAAGATGGAAACACCTGCTCGTAATGAGTCAGGAGCCAACCCCGTGGTTTCTGCTACGGAGTCGCCTTCCCGTGCCAGGGCGTTCTCGATGCGCAGTGTCATAGACCAATTCCTGGGGCCGCAAGTGAGGCCGAAGCAAGTGGAGAAGAACGTGGTGGCGGTGAGTTCGAAAGCCGCTGCCCCTGAGGGGAGTGTGGGGGTCTCAGGCGAAGAGATGTCGAGGTCGGGGGCGATGTTGGGCAAGCCGGCGATGGCTCAGGTCAAAGGTGTTGAGGTGAAGACCGTTGAGGCGAAGTCCATGGAGGCCAAAGTCGCGCTGGTGGCGGAGAAGCCGGCCGGTTCGCAAGTAAAGGCGGCTGACGGGAAAGCTCCTGAGACCAAGCCTGCAGGGGCCGTACCGATGCCATCAACAGACAAGCTTGGGGTTATGGGAGTCAAAGGTCCTGAGGTCAAGGCTGTGGAGGCCGGAACAGCATCGGCGACCCAGAAGTCGGTAGGTACACAGTCCAAGACAGGAGAAACGGTCGCAGGGACTAGGCCCCCAGAGGTCAAACCAGGGCCATCCGCGGGCAGGCCGGGAACGGCGCCGCAAGTCAAACCGGCAGAAGCCAAAGCCGTGCTTGTGGCCGAAAGGCCGAACGTCGCGCAGGTCAAGAATCTGGGGTCGAAACTTGCTGAACCGGGGCCTACGGAGGGCAAGTCGGTTCCCAAGGCAGTTGAAACACCGAAGGCTCCGATACCAGTTGCCGAGAGGACTGCTCAGGCCAAGGTGCTGTCGCCTGTGATGAAGGTGGAAGTTGCGCCGAAGCAACCGGCTGGAGAGTGGATTCAGAAGCAGGGTGTGATTGACAAGTCATTGGCTGGGGCATCGGCAGGAGTCCAAACTCCGAAACCGATGGCTGAGAAGACTGGTGTCGAGAAGCGTCCGGTGCCAACGGCGCAAGCCAAGGTTCCCGCGAAACCGCCTGAACCACCGAAGCCCGTAGTTGAGGAGGTGGTGGAAAAGCCGAAAGTGAAGCTGCGCAAGGCAGCTCGCCCCGAGGCCCTGCAGTTGATTCCGGAGAGCACTGCCAGGAGGTTCACTGTCCTGCCGATCGGGGTTACTGACAACGTGCTCGAAGTGGCCATGGTCAATGCGACTGACCTGACTACTATCCAGATCCTGGAACACCAGAGCAAGATGAGGATAAAGGCCGTTGCTGCCGAGAAGAAGGAGATCCTCGACGCTATCGACTTCAACTACAAGGGATTTGGCCAGATTGCCGAGCAGATCTCTCACATTGAAACAGGTGCTGATGCGAACACTGGCGCCGATCTGGTGGCGTCAACTGCCAATGCTCCGGTGTCTGCGGCTTTGAACCTCATCGTTGAGGAGGCGGTCAAGGCGAGGGCATCTGATATTCATATTGAGCCGGAGGAGAAGAGGCTGCGCATACGCTACAGGATAGACGGAGTTCTGCATGAAGTGATGTCGTTGCCGATCAAAATACATCCACCGCTCACCTCCCGAGTGAAGGTGATGTCAGACCTGAACATTGCTGACCACCTGCGGCCGCAGGACGGCCAATTCTCTATAGAAGTCAAGGGGAAGTCAGTAGACGTCCGCGTGGCGACCAGCCCTACCGTCCACGGCGAGACAGTGGTCATGCGTATTCTGGACAAGTCCTTGGCCGTTATGACCTTGCCGCAACTGGGATTCTCGGAGGACTCTCTGGCAAAGTACGAGAAGATGCTGGCAGTGCCCTTCGGCATGATCTGCGTCAGTGGACCCACAGGATCTGGAAAGACCACCACGCTCTATGCTTCATTGAATACCATGGATAAGGTAACGCGCAACATCATCACTGTGGAAGACCCGGTGGAGTACCGCTTCGAAGGTATTAAGCAGATTCAGGTGAACCCGAAGGCAGGGCTCACTTTTGCCAATGTGCTTCGTTCCATGATGCGTCTTGACCCCGATGTTATACTGGTGGGCGAAGTTCGCGATGCTGAGACGGCTTCTATCGCAGTCAAGTCCGCCCTCACCGGGCATGTTGTCCTATGTTCTATCCATGCCAATGACGCTGTAAGCGTTGTGTACCGTTTGCTGGATTTGGGTGTGGAGCCGTTCATGGTGGCCTCTGTTGTCACTGGCACAATAGCCCAGCGCATGGCACGGCGTATCTGCAGCAACTGTGCGACAGAGGTCAAGCCTACACTGGCAGAGGGAGCGGCTTATGAGAGTGCCACCGGCGAGAAGCTGGAGAGCTTCATGTCCGGGACTGGCTGTGAACTCTGTTCCTTCTCCGGGTTTAAGGGAAGACTGGGTCTATACGAAGTACTGGGGATGACTGACACAACAAGAGCCCTGATATTGAAGGGGGCGACTACGTCTGAGCTGAGAGATCAGGCGATCAAAGATGGAATGATTACCCTCTTTAAGGATGGGATGCTCAAAGTAAAGGCAGGAATGACAACGGTATCTGAGGTGTTACGCAATGCGTACTCGATCGACTAGTGGATTGATGGCTTGGGATCTGGTTTCCTTTGGTTTTGGTCTAGGCGGGTTCTCCCTGGGGGCGAATCAAATGGGAATTCAATGCACTGAGCTGGGAATATGGAGGGAGAGATGCAGTACAAGTATGTAGCGTACAACCAACAGAAACAATTGGTGAATGGCAAGGTTGATGCGCCCAATGAAACAGTGGCGCAGGATCTGCTGAACCTCAGTGGTCTGAAGACCGTGAGTCTGAAAGAGGCCAAGCCTCTTCTGAATATGGAGAAGATCAGGGGGGCTACTTACAAGATAAGCAACAAAGAGGTGATCATGTTCTCCAAACAGCTGGCTCTGATGATAGAGTCGGGCTTTGACATTTCCGCTTCCCTAGACTTGCTGGCGAGCCAGATTAGCAACCGTGGTTTGAAGAAGATTGTGGGGGAGATAACGGCGGACATTCGAAATGGTATGAAGCCGTCACAGGCTTTCGCCAAACACACCACGGCATTCTCGGGTCTCTACTGTCGTACCATTGCTGTAGCAGAGGAGACAGGCAACCTGGAGAAGGCGCTGCGTCAGATGGCGGACCACATAGAGAAGAATGCCATGGCAGCCAAGAAGGTGAAAGGCGCCCTGATGTATCCGACTATGGTTCTGATTATGATGATCGGTGTAATCGCCGTCATGGTGCTGTTTGTAGTGCCGTCCTTCCAGACGTTGTATGATTCACTAGGTACGGAAATTCCTTTACCTGCCAGAATCTTGCTCGGCTCCACCAACTTCTTGCGCAGTACAGGTCTGTATATGCTGCTTGGCGTCGTGGGTTTGCTTGTCCTGGCCTTCGCTCTCACGAGATCCGATGAGGGCAAGTATCAACGCGATAAGTTGATGCTGCGAATGCCGTTGATCGGAAACATCATTGTAATGAGCGAGCTTTCACGGGTCGCTGCCACGATATCTACTCTATTCCGCGCTGGAGTACCGTTGCCGGAAGTGATGACTCTAGCTTCACAGTCCTGTGAAAACAGGGTCATCGGCAGAGCCTTGACCGAGGTGAGGCAGGAAATGCTGCAGGGCCAGGGGTTGGCTCGCCCATTGTCGCAGAGGCCGATATTCCCAGCACTCATGGTGCAGATGGCGTCGGTCGGGGAGAACACTGGCAATCTGGATACCACGATGGATACTGTAGCCGTGAGCTATGGCATGGAGGCGGATGACCGCGTGACTGTCATGACTGGCCTGATAACGCCGATCACCGGCATAATCATGGGCGGATTGGTCGCCTTCCTAGCTGTCGCGCTTGTGTCCACCATGTATGGCATGATGGGCTCACTTGAGTAGTGATGAAGCGCTTGACCTGTGTCGACCATGGTAGATCTGTCGGTCTGGAACTGTCGATTGGCCATCGGCCAGGTATCTGTTGCGTGTAGTTTTCATTAGACGAACGTCTGGTTTCGCAGTGTGTCCGACAAAGCACTGTTGTTGCTAGGGGAACTCTTGCAGCTCATCGGCATGGGTTGACCTTATCACTACCGCGGGGTTAGAATCAGAGCAGAGAAAGCCTGATGAGGAGCGGTATGCAGTCCAGCCTAATCGGCAAGATTGAGAAAGCCAAGCGCTACGCTGGAGAGAAAGACCGGGTCAAGTTCGCCGAGCTTACAGTCAACTTCCGGGGTGACAACGACGAGTATGTTCTCACATACAGGCAGGGCAAGTGGACCTGCTCTTGTCACCACTTTGCGTCCACAGGGATCTGCAGTCACACCATGGCTCTGCAGAGGATCCTGGGTGAGATGCTGCCCGAAGAGGCGCTCTCAACACAGCTCGGCTAGTTGACCGTGGATCTGTTGCTGACTGACGAGGTCAGCCAGTGAGGTTGCCTCGTTCAGTTCCTTCAAGGTACTCAATTGCCTCTGCCACCACGAACAGCGAGCCGGTGACACAGACTAGGTCCGTCGGGCCAACCTCTCCTAGTGCCAGTGCCACAGCTGATTCCACATTATCTGCCACCTTTGTCGTCACGCCCCTTCTGGAGAATTCGGACACAAGTGTGGAGGCACTGGCGGCGCGTGGATTTCTGGATCGAGTCACGATCACGTTGGCGGACAGTGGCAACAACCCGTCAACCATCCCGGCGATGTCCTTGTCCCGGGATGTCCCGACGACCAGGGTGGCTTTGGCGAAGCGGAAGTACTCCGGAAGGGCCTTGACCATTTTCCTCGCCGAATCGGCGTTGTGCGCCCCATCCACAACCAGCAGCGGATGGCGCCGTAGAACCTGAAGTCTGCCGGGCCACGAAACGCGGGATAACCCGGCGGCTATGCTCTCGGCCGATATCCTTGCGCCAAGGCCGGCCAATGCCTCGGCGACGCCCACAGCCACGGCGGCGTTGTCCAGTTGATGCTCGCCCAACAGCGGGATGGTGAGTTCGTAGCTCCCTCCCGATCCTTTCAGCCGGAACGATTGGCTGGAGTCATTGCGCTCCGTGATCCTCCAGACGATGTCCTGGCCCACCTCTATCAGTCTGGCCCTTCGTTCGTGACAAATACTGCACATAACGCTGCGGACTTCCGGATGTTGAGGAGCGGAGACTACGACGCAACCGGGTTTTATGATCCCCGCTTTCTCCGCAGCTATCTGGGCCAAAGTGTTGCCCAGCACCTCGGTGTGATCCAGGCTTATTGAAGTGATGGCGCATACCTGAGGCCGGACAACGTTGGTGGCATCAAGTCGACCGCCGAGGCCGGTCTCCAGCACCTGGAAGTCGACCTCCTTGTCCTTGAAGTGAACGAAGGCCAAAGCGGTGAGTATTTCAAAGGTGGTCAGCTCACCGTAAACGCCGAGTTGGTTGAAAGCATCAAAATCGGGCCTGAGCTTCTGGACCAGGGCAGCGAATTCGGTTTCCCGAATGGGCTGCCCGTCGATCTGAATCCTCTCGGTGAAGCTGTGGAGGTGAGGCGAAGTGTATAGCCCAGTCTTGTAGCCGGAGGCAGTCAGGACAGAGGCGATCATGGCTGCGGTGCTGCCTTTGCCTTTGGTGCCGGCGATGTGAATAGACCTGGCAGCTAGGTGAGGTTTGCCCAGCCTCTCCAAGAAAGCTTCTATTCTAGAGGTGTCAAAGATGACCGCAGCTCTGGAGGCCCTCTCATAGTCGGCAAAGCTGAGGATGTAATCAATGGCGGCTTGATAGTCCGGTTGGCCCACTTCTACCAGACCACCTTGCCATCGAGAATGGTGGTGAGCACCTTGATCTTCATGATCTCGTCTGGGGGCACTGTCGTAGGGTCTTCAGTCAGAACGACCAAGTCCGCCAGCTTCCCTGGGCTGATGGAACCTCTGCGATTCTCTTCAAAGCTGGCGTAGGCCGCATCAATGGTGTACGACTTCAGTGCCTCCAGCGAGGTGATGCTCTCGTGGGGCAATAGCATCTGCCTTGACTGCGTTTTTCTGGTGACCGCGGCGTACATGCCCATAAGCGGATTGAATGGAACCACCGGCGCGTCTGAACTGGCGGCCACTCTGATGCCACTGGCGCGCAACGAGCCTATGGCGTAGAGCCACTCAAGGTCGTCCGGCGGGACGGTGGCCAGGTATCTCTCTCCGCTGTAATATATGAAGGGCGGTTGAGTGACGACCATGGCGCCGGTCTCCTTCAGTCTCCTCAACAAGTGAGGTGGGCAGACGGAGCAGTGCTCCAAGCGGTGGCGGTGGTTGGGCCGGGGTGCCTTGGACAGAGCATACTCCAGCGCCGTGATGGCTGCCTCCAGGGTTTCCACTTCGTCGACGTGGAAAGCCAGTTGGAGTCCCATGCTGTGCACCCTCAGAACGAGTTCGTTCAACTGCTCTTGCGGCGGATTGAGCGATCCAGTGGCGGCATGTATGATGACTTTGACCGGCCCAAGGCGCAGATTGTCCGTGGAGTCGCTCCGGTCGAGTAACCTGCTATCCTCCACAGCGCCTGTCCCGATCATCATGGATATCCGCGGCAGTAGTTTCCCTCGTTGCTTCAGGCGGCGCAGGAGTTGCCAGCGGCTGGCGCTATCGCTCCAGGTGGCATCCTGAAGCGAAGTGATCCCATTCGCCAGTAGTGCCTCATTTGCCAGCTCGATGCCACTCTCCAACTCATGATCTTCAAGAGGAGGAATCATCCTGTCGACGTAGGTGTTCATCTCGAAGAGAAGTCCGTTGGGCTCGCCGGTCTCCAGGTCCCTCTCCATCATCCCGCCCTCCGGCTCCTCTGTCTCCGAGGAGATGCCCAGCAACTCCAATGCCCTGGTGTTGAGAACGCAGGCGTGGCCGGATCGATGCGACAGCTTGACGGGGTGTTCCGGTGCTGCCTTGTCCAAGTCCCGGCGATTGGGGTGTCTCTTCTCTGCCAGGTAGAACTCGTTGTAGCCGGTGGCCCGAATCCAGTGGCCCTCTTGGGTTTGACTGGCCCGCTGGCGGATGGCCTCCTGGATGTCGCGGACACTGCGGACAGACGCCGGGCCGCAGTCCACGCTCAGCAAGCTGGCTGCTAGAGCGATGGGGTGGCAGTGAGCATCATTGAAACCTGGGACAACTGTCTTGCCCTGGCAATCGATGGTTTCTGTCTTTGCCCCCTTGTGAAAGAGGATATCCTGGTCAGTGCCCACCGCCGAGATGTGCTGGCCTCTGACGGCCACCGCGCTAGCTCGGGGTTTCGACTCGTCCAGAGTGATTAGGTTGGCGTTGTGCAGAATGAGGTCGGCAGGCGATCTCATGGTCTTCTAGCCTTCTCCATGTGCACCAAGAGAATGGCGATGTCGGCCGGCGTGACGCCACCTATTCTGGAGGCCTGTCCCAGCGTAGCCGGATGGAACTTGTTGAGCTTCTGGCCAGCCTCAGTGCGCAGCCCGGCCAAGGAACTGAAGTCGATATCGGACGGAATGCGCCATTCCTCCAGCCGCCGGATCCGATCGATTTCCTTTCGCTGCATCTCGATGTATCCCAGATACTTTACTTCGATCTCAACCTGAACTTGAGCCTCCTGGCCGAGTTCAATGGCCCCGAGGCCCAGTGAGACGAGAGTCTCGTAGCGCACCTCCGGGCGCCTCAGAAAGGCTGCGCCGCTGGTGCTGCGTTCGTCATTGGGGGGCACAAAGTGCGTCTTGTTCAGCCGCTTGATCTCTCTGGCTATCGCTTCTCTCTTGGCCTCAACCGCCTCGAAGCGTTCCTTGTGGATGAGACCGATTTCATGGCCGATGTGGGTCAGCCGCAGATCGGCGTTATCTTGCCGGAGCAGCAGTCTGTATTCGGCTCTGGAAGTAAAGAGGCGGTATGGTTCGGACAGCTCGCGGGTAACCAGGTCGTCAACCATGACGCCGAGATAAGCCTGGTCTCGCCGCAGGATCAGCGTAGGCTTGCCTTTGACGAGGTTAGCAGCGTTTATCCCAGCGATCAGCCCTTGCCCGGCAGCCTCTTCATATCCGGTGGTCCCGTTGATTTGGCCGGCCAAGAACAGCCCTGGCACGATTTTGGATTCCAGGCTGGCCCTAGTCTGTGACGGCGGCACAAAGTCGTATTCAATGGCATAGCCCACCCTGATCATCTCCACCTTCTCCAAAGCCGGGATGGAGCGAAGCATGGCCAGTTGAACGTCTTCCGGCAGACTGGTATTGGCCCCTTGAACATACACCTCGGTGGTCTCCCAGCCCTCCGGCTCCAGGAAGAGCGGGTGGCTCTCTTTGTGGGCGAATTTGACGATCTTGTCCTCAATCGATGGGCAATAGCGGGGCCCGATGCCTTTGATGACACCGGTGAAAAGAGGCGCGCGGTGCAGATTGGAGCGGATCACCTCGTGCGTCTTATGGTTGGTATAGACGAGGTAGCACGGCAGTTGCGGTCGCCATTCGATTGGTGTGTCTCTGGGATACACGGGGTTGGCTGGCGCGGAGAGGAAATGGGGGTTCTGAGCGCCATTGGTGGTGTAGCTGAAGTAGATGGGGACATCACTCCCCGGCTGGAGGACCGTCTTGGTGAAATCGATGGTACTGGCGTCGATGCGCGGGGGCGTGCCCGTTTTCAGTCGGCCAAGGTTGATGCCCAGTCTCTTCAGGCTCTCTGACAGCCGCACCGCGGCGCTCTCCCCGGATCGCCCGCCCTCGTACGCGGTATCTCCCACAATGATTCGCCCCGCTAGAGATGTGCCGGTGGTCAGTATCACGGTCCGGCCTTCGTACACCTGTCCCAGGTGTGTTTTCACCCGGAGGCCCGGCAACGAGCCCCCAGCAGTGTTCATGACGTCTATCTCCTCGATCAGCGCTTGCTTCAGGTTGAGGTTGGGCTGTCTCTCCAGGACATGCTTCATGCATGAGCCGTAGAGTCTCTTGTCAGATTGTGCTCGCGGTGCTTGAACTGCCGGACCTTTTCCTGTGTTCAGCATCCGGATCTGGATGAAGGTCTGGTCGGTGATCTTCCCCATCTCGCCGCCGAGCGCATCGATCTCGCGGACGAGGTGGCCCTTGGCCGGTCCGCCGATGGAGGGGTTGCATGGCATGAGGGCGATGTTCTCCAGGTTCATGCTGAACAGGAGGGTTCGGCACCCCATACGGGCGGCTGCCAGCGCTGCCTCGCAGCCGGCGTGCCCGGCTCCGATCACGATAACGTCGTACATCTCGATCCAATTCTACAACACGCGCTCGTTCCCGGTCGATCGAACGCGGCACGTTTGACACCCCATGTTGGCTTGTGTTAGATTTTCGGTGTGGCAGCGTAGCTCAGAGGTAGAGCAGGGGACTCATAAGCCCTTGGTCAGTGGTTCAAATCCACTCGCTGCTACCAGGTAATCCAACACCCACGAGTCTGCTTAACACTCCAAGTTCACAACAGCTTAACACTTTACATAACTCTCTGCCTGGTTGCACAGACCAAGGATTCTCTAGGCAGAGTGTGAAGTCCTCCAAAGAATACCTCTCCCTTTTCCTGCAGACGAGAAGGGCGAATGAGGCATCACCCACCACTCTTCAATTCTACAGAGTGAAGCTGGGCAGTTTCCTGCAGCAGGTTGACCCAGATCATGCCACACAACAAGATATCGAGAGGTTTCTCTTGCGTTTCGAGAATCCTGGCAATCGTCATGCATACTTTCGGGCAATACGAACCTTCTACAATTGGCGAGAACAGAACTTCGGTCTGCCAACTCCAATGACACACCTGAAAGCTCCCCGGCTAGGCAAGTTGATTATGCCGAGTCTTTCCCAAGAGGAAGTGCTCACGCTTCTACAGGCAGCACATGATACAAGAGACAGAGCCATCATAGCCTTGTTTACTGAAAGTGGACTCAGGCTTTCTGAGCTAACCAACATCAAGATGAGGGATATCGATTGGAGCAATAGAACCATCAGGATCATAGGAAAGGGCAGAAAGGAAGCTCTGGCACCCTTCGGAGCACTCTCGGAGTCATATCTGAAAGAATGGCTGGCTGAGTTTCACCCCAATGGCTCCAATATCTGGGGCATGAATGAGTGGGGTGTCATATCGATGCTAAGACGCTTGAGGAAAGAGACCAGCCTACCCTGCAACCCTCACACCTTCAGGAGAACATTTGCATGTCTGCTGCGGAAATCCGGGCTAGATACCATGACCATCAAAGACCTGGGAAGGTGGGAATCCCTAGAAATGGTGCAGAGGTACACAAGGTCTGTCAATTTCAACGACAGCTTGAAGTTCTACAAAGCTCCTTTGTCGTGAGGCTGTGGCTTCTTTGAGATGCCGCTCAAGCAGGTTTTGTCTTGGGCATGGAGATCATGTTGAGGCGGATATGGTGCTGGTTTCAACCCGGGCAACTTTTTTCGGGATTGCCAGAGTGTGGAATGCTCCAAAGGATGGGCAGATGCAACGGAGAATCGAGTCCCAGGGGGTTGCATCTTCCGCAATGGGCCACCGTAGAACGAGACCAGTCTCCGGCTAATGTTGATAGGTCAGAGTCTCCTTCACTGCTGTATATGTCATCTGTCTTCTTGCGTCAACGAATTCCTCGAACTTGGCGGGCCTGTGCAGTCTTGGGCTGACAGGTATTAGATTCCTTTCAAAGAAGTCGCTTTGCTCAGAGACAGCCTCCTCGAAATAGTCTTCAGGGAGGTCATCGCTCTTCTCAATATTCCGACTCTTCTCAAGGAACCTCTTGTTCCCAATGTCATCAACAAGATACAGAGGGTACTTGAATTCTCTATTCATCTTGCTCTTTGGGAAGATGTGGTCAATCTCAGGAGCATTGCCACTGAGCTTGGGTTGAAAGTTGGGGAAATCGTTGTTGAGTGCGTGGATGAGGTTCAGGACGACATACTGATCCTTGTCAATGATGTCCTCGCCAATAGCGACGACTCTGTTTCTCCTCTTCATGTGGGACTCAATCTCTCTGTAGGGGAAGTTGTTCACCCGTGACTCATCCTTGATGACGTCGACACACATGTCAATAATTGAGTCCGACTGGCCGCTGAAGTTGGCGTTCAGTAATGATTTGTAGAGCCAAGTTCGCATATTGTGCATGACTTTGGGTGAAACCGCCTTGGCGTTGTGCTTGTAGGCGAAGTAGATGATAGGTATCAGTGCATTGTAGCTGGGAAGCATAGCATCGCAGTTTATTCTCGCATACGCCAGAAAGTCGTCTAGGTACTGGAAGCTCTTTTCGATGCGGTTCCAGTTGTCTTCTATTGCTTCCAGGTTGCGCCCACCGGCCTGGCCCTTGAACTTCTCGACTTTGTACTGAGCTTTCCTCCCCGTCACAGCTAGGGCACTCTTTAGAACAAAGTCCTTGTCGAATTTGAATGCTCCACCATCGTTGAGAGTATTCAGCAAATCCTCAAATCGCTCTTCTGCATCCGCCCAATTCAGCTTTATGAGAGAGAACATCAAGTCTGACTTGCCAAGCACAGTTCCGCCAGAATTTGTGCGCACGAATATCTCAAGTATTTCTTCGTAGTCCGTGAACCTGCCGCCCGTACTGTCGATTGGGTAGTAGTAGATCAAGTCAAGTTCCCTGAAGCGATTCCTCATCTGTGAGACATTGCTCTCGATCCTCTCTTCCATTGTTTCATCTACGTCAATGTCCTCTTCCTGCATCTCTGCGATTATTTCCTTCTTTATCTTGGTAGGGCCGTCGTCACTCATGACTATTCTCTTGACCAAGACCCAATACTTCTCTTCCCCGTCGCTCTCAGCTACTGCATCCTCCCTTGTGAAGTAGTCAAAATCATACTTTAGCTCGTCTTTCCCCTCCTGAAACAACTCGCCGCCACTGAGCACATCGAAATACATCTCCTTGCCGTTGTATGTTCCGTTCAGAGCCGTATACAACGTCTGTATTCGCTGTTGTCCATCTAGTACCAGAGTCTTCTCTTTCCCCGCTAGTCCGGTGGACTTGATATATGTGCTCTTCACATTCATGCCGTCTGTGTAGTCTTCCACAAACCTTCTGAGTTGAATGTCTTCACGAGTAGTCCAGAACAGGAGCGTCCCAAAAGGATACTCTCTCATGATCGAGTCCATGAACCGCTTCACCTGATTGTTTCTCCTGTCCTGTTTCCAAACGAAAGGTCTTTGGATATGCGGCAATAGCAGCCGCTTCTCCTCTATCATTTGAACTGCCTTCTTGATGCTAATGCTGTGTTGGCAATCAGCGAAATGGGACACTTTGGTAAGCGTACACTTTTGGCGAGCTGACCAGCTCCATCAAGCCGCGGTTATGGTCTTTGCGGCGTTCAATTGTCA